>Ga0065711_1026392_pt1 | contig 73990 bp, 33 predicted proteins | sample Hoacrofraction12_FD_59098 | JGI IMG/M metagenome (GOLD analysis project Ga0065711, IMG submission 59098) | Hoatzin crop microbial communities from Cojedes, Venezuela - Epithelial fraction 12 v2 (version 2) | ecosystem: Host-associated > Birds > Digestive system > Esophagus > Crop | place... | reverse complement strand
AAAAAAAAAAAAAAAAAAAAATTTAGAGAGTCATTATTTTCAAAATGAAATGGAAGGCATATGTGAGACCAGCCTTGCTTTCTTCAGTTGTTCTCTTTTCCAGCTACAGCACAAACCATGTTTTCCCTGTGTTTTGCACTTCATCAGCTAAGACTTTACACTTGTACGTCTCATCCTCCACATTTTGTAAGAAAATGTTTCTTACTAGGTTAACAACTCTGTGATGAAACGTAGTGGCACCTATAGCTTTAAAAATGTATTTCTTAGGAAAGGGTAACCCACTTCCAGTGCTGGGAAACATCCGCTCATGTTAGACTACAAGGCTGAGGTTTCCAGTGAAGCTTCCCAGAAGGGCCATGTCATCCCCTGGTCACTTTGGCAGGAGCTGCAGAGATGATACTTGGAGCACCTTTCATGAATTGTGCCAGCAAGAGAGAACAGGACTCTGCTTGAGAAAGGGCTCTTTGTAAACACAGCTTGTGGGGCTTTATCTTGGGGTCTGTGTGAAAGAGGGAGTTATCAAGACAAGCAACAGACCACTTGATCAGAAACAAAAAGCTTAGGTTCGCATCCAAAGGGCTGCAAACCTACATGGGTTGTACCGCCCATTTTACTGTGCAGACTGTCTCTAATGGATTGTGTTCCCCGATTAATTTAAATTCCTACTGTATGCAAATACCATCTCACAGTGGCACAGCTGCCTAGCCAGAGCTCAACACAGCAGACTGGTTAGAATTCATCACTGAAGAAATACATCAAATAGAAAAGATTAAAGGTGTGAAAGTTAACTTCAGATACAGTAACAGTGACAATTTGAGGGCAGCAGCTGCCTTTTCTTTATAAAAATCAAATAATTTACAGCAATAAAAGGCCAAGTTACAGTGACATTGAGAACTATAACTTGGATTCCTTTTTTGACAGAATACTTTGGAAGCAACAGACTTTAATGAGTTTGTTTGCACACAGTGTCTTTGTAGCCCTATAAATACCTCTCATGCTATCAGCCTGTCAGAAGTAACCACAGGGAAGTGAGATATCTCTCCCATCACATCCATCATCTATTAAATTGTCCACTACATCCTAATTCTATGTCTCTTTAGAAAAGGTGGTGAAGTACAAAGGAGAAAAGCAAAGCAGAGGTTGTTTATCGTGTGGAGCCTGACTCTGCAGAGAAGAAACTGTATTGTCAGTGGAGCCCGAGTTTGGCTCCCGAGGTACTTTAGCCTGGAGCCTTGCAGAGCAGGACACCTCACCCAGGTCCTGGAAAGAAGGTCACCTCCAGAAAGAAACTCAGAGCTGAGTACACTTTATACAAAAGCAGTGTAGGGCAAGGGCATCCCTAAATTTGGGTATCTCAATAGAGAGTTAACTGCCTGCAGTTAGATGGGATGAATATAGCACAGGAGTAGCTAGAAGGTAAAACAGAGAATAGAAAACTTCTCAGATATTTCTGCATAATGGCATTTTCCAGACCACAAGCAGAGTAACATTTAGCTACTTCAGATGTGAATCCTTTTGGTTCACTCCAAGCTCCAAGGCACAGTATGAACCTGCCCTAAGGAGCCTGTGAGGACTTCTTAGTGCAGAAATGTGCACTGCACACCCACCTCTTCCCAGGGCAGCCTTGGCTGAGTAGCTGAAGGAAAGGGTAGGGAATTAAGACAGTTTTCAACAAATAACACTTCTCTCAACACTCAATATGAGTTCCTAAAGTTTCAACCACGATTAAAATTGAGAAACATTTCTAGCTTTTGGTTAGTTTGTAAGGGTGACTGCCCATGCAAAGTAAATGTTCAGTTTCTGGCCGAGTCTGTTACCTCCTGAAACAATACTAAGAAGGGCTTGCATTACCTTTACTTGTTGCAGTGAAACACAGTACCCCAACTAGTGGGGATTTGAGTCACTGATCACATGCTTGCTGTCTGAAGTACAGGGAGGGATGATCATGTCACTAAAATCATTCCCAAATGCCATCTGTCCTGGAGTTTTGGTTGTGAACCAAGAGTAGCCTGGTAGTCACTGCCTCCCAGTTCGAACCCTTGTCCTAGATAGCATTTCCATCCCAGTCACTGATGTGTCACCTACCTGTTCCTGGGATCCTGCTCCCGACCCACCAACCTTCTGGCACCACTCAGCTGAACACTGCTCTCCCTCCTGCCTGAAATGAGGTTATGCTTTAACTTCCCCACAGCTGATTAAGCTTAGCAACGCTGCTAATGGTAATGAAATCATTTGAGACCTCTACCAGAGCAGTTAACTTCTATTTTGCATGATTGCCTCCATTTTCGAAATGAATATGCAGCGGCTCAGCGAGTTTAAGGGCCCTACCAGAGCTCTGCTGGAGTCGATGGGTGGCACCTGGGCGCTTCCAGACTGTGTGTCCCCAAAAGAGCACCACTGTGTAGACAAGGGAAGTTGCTTGTGTTCCCCAAGTCTTGTTTCCCAAATGGCTTGAGCCACCTTCTGCCCCTTGGAAAATCAATGATTCAGTAAATTGATTTCCATCTGTTACTGTAATTTGATTAAAAAAAAAACCAACAAAAAACCATCTTACAAGACTTTCCTTAAATTCAGTAAACTGCGGAATTGCACTGTGACTGAGCACAGATCAAATACTTCTAATACTATTTGACATTTTAATTGCAAATAAGGAAAAATCTCTCATTACTGAACTGAACCAAGTTGGCTTGTTGTGAATCAGACTCTCCAGAGGACAGTTCCCTCCCCTACCCCCTGCTCAGCTGCACAGCAGCCAAGGCAGCAAACATCGTGCAAACCAAGGCAGCCACAGCCATTACCAGTCATCCTTTCTCCATTTAAAATTATACTGACTCACACGGTGTATTTCTCTAACAGATGCTATCATACAGCACAGAACTTGTCAAGAAGGAAAAAAAGCCCACTGCAGAAAGGCATTAAAAAACAAGAAGTGCCATAGATCTGTCTGCAGGAGGCTAGATCAAAATAACTTTAGTCTCATTTTAGTGATTTACCTGAATAAGCCAGAGATGCATTTGGCTTGTAGTGCTTCTGGAAAGTCTTGGCCGTGGTCTTTCAGGATGCAAGAGAAAGTACCAGGGCTGGGGATCAGTACAGCTGACCAGCTGCTCAGCGTGCAGGTACAATTTAAGAAGTCTGATTTAATATCTTGTTCTACCAGCAATGCTTGTGGCTAAATGGGAAATAAAACTAATCTATCCATATTAGATTTGGGCTGTAATCTCATATCACCCTCAGATATTGGACTTCCCTAGCAGGCTTCCTGCTTTGCACCGGCTCTAGTTCCCAGGAAGCTGAAGAGGGTGCGGTGGATAATGAAAGAAATGTAAGTTCAAAGAAAATTCATATACAGTTCAGTGGTTTGAACAGCAGAAACAGTTAACAACCTATATATGAAACAAAAAGGGAAAGAAGGAGCCTATGGATGTGGTCCATTCACCCAGGAGGACAGTTTTATTTCACAGATGTGGATGAAAACACTGGGTGCAGTAAATATATTTCTTTGACTCCTGAGGAGGATTGCCCACTTTTCCTGAACAGAAAAAGTACATGCCTGGCTTTACGGGATTGGCACCTCGTCATACGCTAGCTGCCCACAGGAAATAACTAGGATTTCTTCGGGGAAGTAATCTGCTGTTTCAAAATGGACGAAATATTGAACAGAGGAAGTATATTTGCTATCTTATGCCTAGAATTATTATGTACAATAAAATATTGACCAAAAAATATCTTTCGTGTAGTTCATCTGGCTTTGGCACAAAATGAGGAATGAGATCTCCTGACAGGCTCTCCAGCCATTTTCCATTTTTCAGTTGCAGTGGCAGTTTCCATCAGTCTTTCTCTATGGGTGACTTTTCCTTCTCTTACCAGGACTGTGCTTTGCCACCCCATGACCTGCTCTTCATGCAGTAGCTCAAGTCATTGAGCAGCTCCTCTGGCGAGGAGGTCCCCAGATCAAGCAGCCACAGAGTTACCTCTGTAAGACCTCACCCGCCACCCCTCAAAAGGCAGGGATGACCTAACGTTTTGTTATTTAAACCCCTCACACCAATTCTCAGAAAAAACTTCTTTGTCCATTGTCTAGACAAAAAGTCACAAGTTCCCTGCTAACAACAGCTTTTTCATAGGGCCTGAAGCATATGTAGGAGATATTGACATTCACTGGTTTGCATTTTCTAGGAAGCAGGATTTAGCAACCCACATTTAAACACCACGAAGAAGCCTATGTTTTTTTGCTGGTTCCCCATGCCGTATACTTTTTCTTTGGGAAACTGCCAAAGTCTGTCTCAGGAGATTGTTATTTTGCTCCAAGAGACCAAAATCAATCAATCAATCTGTGGCTTGGCAGCGCCGAAACAGAAGATTAGAACTCTCAGGCAGATTATAAACACAATCCCCTCAATTAACTTCTCTGGGATGGGCTGGAGGCAGCTCGATCCTCGTTAAGTCAATTATTAACACAGATGGTCAATGCAATGTGCATATTTTTTATGACAAACCTTATTAATTTCATGTGCAAAGCAGCAAACCCGGATCAAGGCTACGAGGCAGGGCTGCTGCCCTGCCTGCCAGGGCACCAGGGACAAGCTGCTGTGGCCAGAGCGCATCTGGCTCAGGTCCTGTGGCCACGTGCAAATGGCCGTTCCCTCTGGCCAGCAGCGCCAGGGCTTTTCCCAGCCCCCTTAGCTTTCAGGCATCGCAGACCCTGCGCCTTACCAGTCCTTCCTGAGACACGTTATAGAGGTGTTGACAAGGGAGAGGGGTTTGAATTATGTAGCTGATGTTGGTTTGCTTTTTTTTAAAGCTACTAGTTTGTGCCCCAAGGCTAGTGCTCTGGCTTCAGAGCGGGGAGCAAGGCTGGGCAGGGCACTGCTGGCATTGCCTTTCACGGACAAAGTCTCTTGCTACTCTCAAGTGAGGAAGCTCAGCAGGTGCCCACGGTCCCTGCTCTTTGCAGGAAGAGTCAGCTGAAGGAAACATTTTGTACCTATATAGTTTAATCTGTGACTACGTTAGCTCTCAGTAAATTTTAAGTTTCCCAGTTTTCTGGGCCTGAAAAAGCTCACTAGCACACAAGCATTTTTTGCAGCTGGAAAGCAGGTGCCAAAATCTTGGGCTGAAATTGTTCTGACAGCTTATGCCTGATGCAGTTTTGCTGCCAATACAATCGTCATTCTCAGAAAGCCCTTCTATAATACCCCATTGCATTTGTAACAACTGAACTTCATCTGCCTTCTTCCAGACTTTTCCAGGATTTAGCTTTAAAATGATACTGGCATCTTACTACAGAAACCACTTACTTGCCAATAGAACAGAAGCTAACTATGCAAGTCACGCTCTCTGGGTCTCAGACTCTGAACATAAAGGCCAGTTTCCCCTGCTGATCCGTGTCATGCCAATGAGGCAGCCTCCTCATGTGAGTTATGGGATCAGCCTCTCTATTTGAAAAATGAAGACATTCAGGACTCTGCCAAACACCCACCCTTATCACTGAACATAGATAGAATTCTCCTTCAGGACTTCAAAGGTAAGAAGCTGAACTGTGACCCAGAAAGATTGAAATTAGTTTAAAAATGCCCTGTTCTCTGACACAGCACTATATCCACGCTCCTTGCTCGGCAATAATTTATTAAAACTCCTTGCTGCCTGAACAACATTGAAGGGTGGCTAAATGAGCAGCAGCACTGGCAGGCAGTACTCTGCACTGTCCATCCTACTGAGTAATTAAAATGGTGCCAGGAAAGCATCTGATTTAACCTCTTGTCAGGCTCCTGTAGTGTCTGTAGTGCGTCGCGTTGTACAAGACTCTGGCAGTACTGCTGACCTCCAGAAAAAGAGCCCCAGATTGTTCCCCTGTGAAAGGGTAGCAGATGGACCAGCTCGGTGGTCGATGTGCTTGGCACAGCCTGGGGAGTGCCTGGAAGAGACCCAGTGAAGAGAGGGAAGGACTGCAAGCAGCTGGAGACACCCCGATGCTCTCAGCAAGCAGGACGGCATGTCAGCAAGACCCACCAGTGAAATATGTGACTGGCTGGGAGCAGTGACAGCTTAAGGCCAAAACTGATGCCCGTGTTCGTCCATCTGCATAAATATTTGTTACTGTTATATGTGCTCACCAGTGGGAACACGATTAAAACATTTCTAATTTGCAGCACCTTCAAATGCATTCAACTCAGGGTCCCTTCTCCAGGGGACAAATGGCAGTTATATATACTGAACCTTTTTCTTACTTCAGATATTACTGCAGGTGAAAATCTGAATATTTGTAGTTTAGCAGCCTGTTAGGAACACATTGCCATTTGATGAAGATTCAGACGTATGTCTGCAACCCGAAGTCAAGCCCGTCTTCCCGGTGAATATAGAAATGGTACAGGATGACAATAGAAAAAGGCAATAAGCAGTTTTTGCGAAGATGTAATCTATCTTCTCCTATTCATCTTTCTGGTCTCTGTGTTAACACCTTTTTGGTCTGCTCAACACCCCAGCTTTATAGGAATCAGCATCCAACAGTGCATGACCTGAGTTCTTACCTTATACTCTTGACTGCTACCAGAGGTGACGTTTTCTTTCTTCTGCCTCTTTTTTCTGCTCTATTTATATAGGCGAAAGTAGCACCAGCCAGACCAGAAAAACAGGAAGCCTAATCACTGGAGCTGTGCAACTGAAAGGATGGAGCTTCTTAAGACTACAACAGAGATAAGAAGCTGCCTAATAAACAAACAAGCAAGATGCCTGTAGTCTGTCAGAGGAGTAATCGAAGCCTGGATAATACACTTGGGGTACCTTAAGACAAGGCTGTGCAGACCTGGAGAAGTCCAATTACAGAATCTCAATTTATATGGAATAAATAGAAGACAGAGCTGGTGGTGAACAGACCTGGAATGAAAGCTGAACGCTTGGCAGCAGACAGCAATTGACAAGGAAATGCACAGCTCCCTCTGTAAAGAACTTCTTTAATTTATATAAAAGGAGAGCCCAACTCCAGCCTTCAGACAGGGATTTCTGCAGTGCTGGACCCCACTAGGTGCAGTGTTGCATTTGCTACTTTTCTGCAATTCTACTTAAATAAAGTTGAGGATGCCTAACACAATACTGAATCAGACCTGTGCTTAAAGACAGCTGAGTAAATTAGGATTCCTGGCTGGGGAGTAGGAGGAAGCATAAGGGGCAGGACAGCCTGCTGAGCACTCGCTATCACTAGCTGGTGATTTAAAGCGGCCAGCCTTGGGAGAGCTCTTCAAACTGCCACAGTGCTGGTAGAGGCTGGTGGGAGAGGGGGCTCCTGGGAAGAAAGCAGCAGTCGTGGCTGCATATCAGTGCTTGGAAAGTCCAGCACAGCTTTCTGACAAAGTTTGGAGCATTCATAATTAGAGATGTGGCACAGTCGTGAGGTTTTCATCCATGGTAATTTCTGTTGTGGCTTTTCAAAAGCTGTAGACAGGGCCACCCATTGTTTTCCTAGTATAAAAAGTAATCTGAAAAAATAGAATTTTTTAAAAAACTTTTTTCCCAGGTATACATCTTTTATTCCAAAAGCTTTGGTGGTACAGAAAAGCAGAGTACAGACCTTGGGCTGCTCTGGCTGAAATCAAAACACCTCTTCCCTGCTTCCCATGCACACTGCTGTGCTTACAGGGCTGCTCCTGAGATACCAGCACCAGATGCATCAAACTCCTGGGATGTCTAAGATGAGGATGGGAGAAACAACATGACCCCAATCACTGTGCCCTATGGAGGGACATGGCCAGCCTCCACCACAGCCCTCAACATCCCCACAGTTGTTCCACAGCTTTATCAGATTTATGACTATTCTTGAACTTTTGTCATCTCAGCTAAGCTACAGATAGCTGCTGCATGTTACCACACTGCAGGCCTTCAGCTTCTCAAAGAAATAAACTATTTAGAGGTCCCAGACATCTCCTGAGGCCAGGCTCAGCGGAACCCACACAGCTTTGCCTGCCCCTTATCCAAGGCAGCAGTACTACAGATACCTCCCCAGCCCTCATCTTCATAATCGGTGCCTCAATGAGATGCTAATGAGCAAGACAAGCATTTCTGAGGGTTAAAATTTTTTGCAGCTGGTGATGCCATTCCTCCACAATTACAAGCAAATGTCTCAGAGGTACTTAAATCCTTATTTGCTGCCAAGATATCTATGCTTTTTGGAACGATAGGATTAAATCTTTTAACAGAATTCACCTGGCTGTCCTCTGCCATTTGTGGGCTTTCCAGAGGTGCAGCAATTGTTATGCTTCAGGTGAAACAGTGTAAAATGAAAAACTCCCATAAATCAGAAATATTTGACTTCAGGAAAGGTAGAGTCATTAATAACAGCAACTATGTAATACATACTAATTAGATTTCTAGGAAAAGTTTTCAGGGAGAGACACAAGACTGTGTGACAACCCAAGCCATTAACATTCAAGGCTTTATTGATAAAACAGAGGCTTGACTTAGAGATATTTTGCCTGGCAGTAGCTTGTCCCACCACCTCAGCAGGGACATCAGCTGGCTGCTATCACATTTTTATTCACACTTAGTGGCATTCTCCAAGCTCTGCTCTCCATGGGGCCAGGCTGAGATGAGCTGCCGTAACTTACTTTAATTTCTTCAGTTTCTTTGGGTTCTCCTTGTCCCATACTGCTTCAAAATCCAGCGAGTGCCTCACTGCTGGTTACCATATAGCAACTTGCTACCATTTTCAAAACTCTCCATCTTCTGTCCTTGGTGTTTGCTATTGAGGTCTGGGGAGTTATTCCTAGAAATCAGGTTTTTAAATACTAGTGTTAGTTCTGTACAAAGATGGTTTTACCCTACTGTTCCACCAGACTAGGACTTTTTAGTATGGGAAGCTTGTTTGCATGTTCAGTCTTCACAGAAGACTTTCAAAAAAGTCAGCTTAGCTGAACTTAGTCTCAGCTCTGTGTAGGCCCACCTCAGGGAGAGCAGATGCTCCTGAATGACACGTACTCACCTGGGTTATTTTATTGCTATTATTTGTTCTGTTTCCAAGCACTGTTCTCAACCCAAAAATCTACAGAAGATAAATCTAGCAAACCCTCCAGTGCCTCAGTGCTTCGCAGAGAATTGTCTCCAAACTCTCAGCTCAGCAAGGGGTACCAAGACAGTCAGGTAAGCCCATCGCCGCCCGCCGCCCTACCTGCAGAGACACCCGGAGATGTCGTGCCTGCTGTCGGGTCACTGGGGGAAGGCCATCTCCCCGAAAGCCAGAGGCAGCCGAGGCGAGAGCAGTGCCTGTCTCGGAGCGGAGAGGCAGGAGCCGAGCGCTGCTCCTCGCCGCCCGCGTTGCTGCGCGTACCGGCAGTCAGGTGTGTCAGAGCGGGGAAGAAGGGTTGGAGCGAGCGCCCGCTCCCATCCTGCCAAATCCCACCAGCACCCTCTCGCCGGCTCTGCTTGGCAGTAGCAGGGACTACACATGAAAAAACACACTAATAAAAAATCCCAAACTGCCTTTAAAGCCGATTATCGCCTGTAAAGGCGATTCCCCTGCCCTTCCAACCGTACCGCAGTGGGGTCGGTACGCGGGGGCAGCAGCGGGGACCGGGCAGGAGCAGCGACGCCTAGAGACCCCATGGTCACCGAGGGAGACATGGCTGCTGGTGCAGGCTGCTGGCACCGCGAGGTGGGGACATGGAGTCAAAAATATGCCAACACATAAGTAACCTCTTTGAAAATGTGCCAGCAATTTCTTTGCACGCAAAAATCCAAACATGCCTTACAGGAAAGCCTTCCCCATCCTTCCCTCAATGCTGCCCTGCCCACCGAGCGCAGGCTGTCTTGAAGCTGACGGTTTCCTGGTGCCTGTGGTTTTACAACCACAAGGTTTTAGCATGATCAGCCTTTGTCTGGGGCTTTGTCCAGAAAATATATCTGTGACCTATGGCAGAAGTTCTTTTTCCCCTTTCCAGTTTATCTGGTTATTGGGAGGCTCCATCTGTGAGCACATCAGTTAATTATTTTCTTCTTGCCTGTCATTTAGCAGTCACCTCTACTGGTTCAACAGACCTAGTGACAGTGCATTTTCAAACAGGTTTAGAATTCAAATTGACTCAAATTATCCCGAGGTAATTCACCCATGAACTGCCAAGATAAGGGCATCAGATAGTCCAGGTGTCACCAAAGCTAAGAAACAAAGCTACCCTAGTACACAGGAGCAAGCTCCTCGCTGCTCACGTCTTGAATCGCTTTTAGTCCAACAATTCACCTTAAAGCAAGCACAGAGCAGAGTATCACCCAGTCACTGCCTCCTAATGCATTTTGCAATGTATTTGATTTTAATATCAGAATATTACAGCTTCCAGTACCAAGAGATAACAGGCAGAACACAAGGGTTTCCTTGGGACATTGGTGTATTTTGTCTTTTATATTTGCTCTGTGCTTCGCTTTGGTGGTACAATACACTTATATGCCATTACCATAAATTCAATTGTTTGCAAATTCTTTCTCAATTTTCAATCCTCTGGCAATAAAGCTACATTTAGAAAGGGCTGTCTTTAGCAATTGCTTGCCATCCTTTTATTGATGGATTCTCTGAACATCTCATTGCACTTTTATTCTATTATCCGTTTAATGGTTTTTCATTTCCTCCAACATAGACAGCCCAAGGAATGTTTTACCACAATAGCTGCCACTTCCACTCTCCCATGTGGGTAGTCCGGGGGGTGGAGGGGGAAAAGTGGGGATTTTATCCAATTTTTTCAATGAATTAATCTTTAAAATGAACTCTACTTCTATATACTGGATCTTTGGTGCCTTGAAGATTCTTCTTCCTTATTTCTCCTCCCTAGGATATAGGGAATATGCACTTAAACTGACATTTAAAATTCTGCTAACATAAGTGTTGGCTGTTTAAAACACCTGATCTGTAGAACTTAAACTGAATAATTTATTTTTACAATTATTTCAACCAAATTTAGTTTACTAAATTTACCCAGAGACATTTCTATTACGGGTAAAATCAGGTGATAGCTACCAGGTGAATTATCTTTATTCATTGTGTATTTCAATGTCTCTCAATTCACCTGGTTGCTTAAATAGCATGTGCCTCCATTAAGCAGGTGCAACTGTTTCTTAGAAACGTGGTAGTCTATAGAGATAAGTGAGATCTGCAAGGAGAGGGAATGTCTTTCACAAAACCAGTTGATACGACCGTAAAAAAACCCAAGAAAACCAAGAGCCGGGCACAATGTTAGGCACACAAGAGCTGGTATGGAGTATAAGAAGCTAGTTTTAATTATGATACACAAAACTTCTAAAATCAAAATTACAGTGGACAAACCTCAGTTTTGTTATTCTTAGTTTATATATTTTATTAAGCCAAATTCTTCTGTTGATTAATAACCACAGTCTAGTCTAACAATTTCTAGAGAAGTGGTAGCTACTCCCTCTAAGGTTTCAACAAAATCCTTCTTTCTGAAGGAATTATTTCCCTTCATTAAGCCATTTAACATCCATCTCCCCAAATATCAACAAGGTCAACCCTTCCGTGACAGTGAAGACATCTTACCACTGTTTTGACAGTCTTGCGTGGAGATGGCTTTATAGCTTTTAAAGAAAATTCATCTATTTTCCATTATGAACATAGCAGGATGTGTATTTCTCCAGGAGGCTCCATTCACCCATAGTACTCTATGAACTACTCTGTAATGAACAGTAACATAGGAGTTACTCAAGGCATTTTCCAGATAAACCTGTCTTAGTAAATGCAGTTTGAAGAAGCTATTTTGCATCCTGATGAGGTGCTGTGAACAGAGATTAGCTCCCAAGCTCCAAAACAGCTGAGGTTTCCATTCACTTCTATGGGAAGTTCAGTCACATGAGAGTGGTGCCGTCAGTCTCTGAGAGACTTGTGCAATGCAACCTGCCATGGGGAGGTTTTCACCACACAAGGTATAGAGAGAAGTAAGTCCTGGACATTAGAAAGGGTACCTTGGCCAAAATGTTTAGCACAGCACATAAAATATTTTCTACTTAAAGATCGAGTAGAAGCAAGTATGAATTAAATCTGGTATACTGAAGAAGTACAGTGAAATACCTAAAATCAAAAATAAGCAATTAAATTAAGAAAAAGAAGTGCAATTAAATCTCATTTTAAGATTAAATGATCACCAGTTCAATTCAACAATGTTTGAATTTTGGATTAAAAAATATCTACATGGCTGAAACTAGAAGCAGCCATCAAAATAAACCTCCTTCTACTGCAGATATTTGCCTGTCTTGTTTGAAGGGGGTTTTGTCATTGAAACATGAAGCTAAGGCATACGCTAGCGGTCTTCAAAAGCTTCCACAAAATATAGCTGAAGGCTGTATAATTCTCTGTAGCATTGTGGCTGAAGAAAAAAAAATGTAAACCCTGACCAACCTCAAGAAACACCTACATGACAAGGAGAAGCAAAGCAATAGAATCAGAAAATGAACAAAAAAGACCCCAAAATGCCATCCTTCTCCTACTGTTTTTCCTAATTCACAATGAAATCTTCTTCCATTTCATGGATTTCAGTAGGACTGTATAGAGGGGACAGTGTCCTCTGGGCCCCGGGTGCTGCTGCACGTGTTCAGCTGAGCGGCAAGACTGGCACCCCTGGGCTGGTGGCCCCGACACCCCTTGCTCAGAGTAGTTACAGGTGAACAGAAACTACTGATAAAAAAGGCAAATGTAATCTTACTAGCAAATGGGAGGTTTGTGGTACAACTTGACTGGGCTGGTTTGAAGTCAACTGCTTATCCTTTGTGGACCATGCCAGGTTTTATTAACAGACATGGGCATTTTACAGTTGTTTAGAAGACAAGTTCATTTAGAGGACAATCCTGCAGGACACAGACCACCTCATCCCACCTTCGCTTCAACTGCACAAAAGCTGACTGACTCAACCCCAGAAAAACTGAATAATCCCTCAAAGAGTGAGACTAGGCTCCAGCAGGATCAGAAGTTTCTGTTTGACCACAGAGAAATAATTTTATTTTCTTTTCACTGTTCTGCAACAGAGAAACTCATCATCTTGTCAGGAATTTACAGATCATTTCATTCATGCAACAAAGGAAAAAAACCCCGGGAAGCATGATCGCTTTGTCTGAACTCAATCATTCATTCTGCTCAATACCATTCCAGGCTGAAATTAAATATTTTCCTCTTCTCCACCTAAATAAAATGTGATCCAACATGTTATGCAGTTCTAATCTATTTTGGCCAGCTACATTTTTATGCTGATAAGGGAAAATTAATTTAACCATATATACACAGGAATATCATCACATTGTGCATGGAAGATAAAATCTCACAAGGCATTTGGCTCGTGAATGTAGCTTCCAGGATGATGTTCATTTCCAATTGCATTTTCTCCCCAATAGATTCTTAATTTGCCTTGTTCTATATGGTTTCCAGTTATCATTTTGTACGGCAATAAAAATCAGTGAAGCAGCAAAAGCTTACAGGCCTATGCCTAGGTTTGATATATATAATGGATGGTGCAATATCGTTGGTCTGCATAATTGAAATTCATTCAGCTCCGACTGTTTATAATGTGGTTGTAAAGTGCAGTATGTATTTATTGATAAACAATCATTGCAATAGTGCTGGAAAAAGAAAGGTGTTACTGTCATTCTCTTATTCCATGTATGTTCTATATGTATAAAGCTTGTAGAACTGTGTAAAACCTATTACTGTATTACCATAACCTTCTGCTTCAAAGCCTTAAAGTAGGCTCATATATCCTTAGAAAGCACAATTGGCTAAAAAAAACATGCTGTGGCAAAAAAGTCAGAATTTTGAGACTTGAAGTAGCACTCATCTTTATGTAAAAAAATCTGAATAATGAATAAATTCAACAGCTGACCTGAACGTGTCTCAGATACCCTGCATTCTCTCACAGCAGGAATGCTGCGGCTCCAACCACTTTCCTGAAGTTTGATTTTCCCCTGATCAGGAAAAAACAATCAAAATGTCATTTTCTGAGACAACTCCTGTAAGAATGTTTTTTTAAATAACATTTGTTTAAATAAAACACTGAAGCCTCACTCAAAAAAATCGTAACTGCCTCTTGCACAAATTTAATCAGGTGTCTTAATCCTACCGTCAGGAAAAATTGTGTGCACTTTTTTTATTTCTCCTCTTTTTCATAAATGCTACGTGCTATATTTATATTTCTGAAAGCATCATTTTACAGTCATGTTTTCCCCTTTATTTTCCCCTTTTCCTCGTGGTGCAAATAAACAAAATCGTATTTCCTGTAAAAGCTGTATTAATTTTGGTGAGGATCATTGGACTGACAGCTTTGAAGTACAGAATTTTTCATTTATCGTACAAGAAAGCAGCAGAAAAGCAATAACATGCCTTTATCTTAACCCCGAATGAATGTCTTCTGAAGATTGGTCAGAGTAAATACAGTCTCAAGGGCCTGCTCCAGTCCATGACATCCCTCTGGGAGTGCTTGCAAGGATCAATAGTATTTCCCGTACAATGAGAATTCAGTAACGTGTCCCTGTCTATAAGGGATGTGCCTGTCTCCAATAAATTTATTTCACGCTGGACAAATCTAAGTCACTGAAAGGTGATCACTTTAATTTACCTCTGGATTGGACTGAGTGCGTTTCAAGTCCTGCTCTCAATAACGTGGCATTTTACTACACCAGAACCTCGATATATGATATGAAGCTTTCAGCAGGTTTTACTGTATGGTGGAAAACCAAACCAGTTTATGGAGTTTTGTTCCACTGCTTCAGCTGGAGGTCTTTTCGAGATGTCTCTGTCCAGAATTTAGACCTGGCAGCCTCCTGCCCTCTGTCCTCACCTTGGGATCTGCAACCACGACTTCCAACGTATTCTGCTTCTCGGTAAATGACAGGAGGGGTAATTGATACCTTTGGTGCCTAGAAACAGTGCTGAAACATGCTGAAAGGGTAGGGTGAAGAAAGTCATGTTGTTCACTGCTTATCCACACTTCTTGGGGGCAGCAGAGGCGGTCGTGAGGGGAGAGAAGACTTCCCTCTCCATAGCAACTAAACTCACATTTCAAAAGCACCGACTGAAGTGCTGGACACAAGCACATGCCTTTACAACGGGCGGTTTGCAGCGCTAGAGGCAGGATCTCTCTTTTACCGCTTTTAGGGGACAAAAAAATAATTGAATGGGTTCTTTAAGATTTCCTTTTCAACAAGAAAGCCTGGATAATGACTCCGCCATCCTGATATTTATCTCTGGAAATGTTTCACCCGTCAATATGAGGCAGGCTCCTTTATGAGCTATTGCAGCCTGGTATCTCTTGACATCTCCTGACCAAAGCTCCTCTTCTTCTAGCAATCTAGAGGATTGATTTACGGTGTTCAAAAGCCATTTCTGACATATATAGAGCCACTGGTATTGGCACGCAGTGCTATTTCAAATGGACCTGAGCATTTTTGCTCTTTTAAATGTAGCTGGCTATTGGATTTATGGTCCCCTACGAGGCGACTTCAGCTGCTATGCTCACAAGTGTACATGGACAATGCTACTTGCTTATTTTCCTTTGCTTTCTTTCCATTGAACAAAAGATTTAGGAGGTACATGGGGGACTGATGGATACAGCAGGGGTACCACACCACTGTTTTCAGGTACCGGGTCCCTCTCGTGGGGTTTCCTGTTGGGTTTTTTTGTGTTGTTTGACTTCAGGAGTCTGGCTCCAGGGTCTCCCCTAAATGCCAGCAGCGATGCTCTGAGGACAGGGAAAGCCTCTGGGCATCTGAAAGTTGGATGCCAACAGCAGAAAGCCCCAAGACAAGAAAGCCTCAAGAATAAGTTGCTCTGAAAGCAGCCCTGGTGAGGAGCCATCCCACACGCCTCGGTCACAGTGTTTATGACAGGGGAGCTGCAGGGACCGTGAGGTGAGGAAACCAAAAATGTGTCAGGGAGCCGTTTTTCAAGGCCGTAGCTATGCCCTGACGGTTCATCTCACAGTGGCAAGGTGTAACCAGCACAAGTGAGGAGCTACAGGTTTGCTCCACCATGACAGGAGTCATGCTCTAGTTGGATTTGGTGTATGAGGTGTCAGAACCGAGGCTGGGCCAGCCCATTTATTTGCTAGATAATGAAGTCTGGAAAACAATGATTCCACTGTTCACCCATCTCACCCACAAATGGGGGGGAAAAGGAACTGATTTTACGTCACACAAAGAAAACTCTATATTCAGGATGGTTTTAAAAATTACAAGAAGCTGGAGCTTGAAGGGGTATATGGTAATTTCCTTTTTCACATATTGAAAAGTAACATTCTGTTGTACAAATATTTTCCTTTGTCAGATTAAAGTAAAAGCTGAATTTCTCAATTACTTTTAGTCATCTTTAAATTACTTGGACTGTTCAAGCATTCATCTCAAACTTCTCATGAATCTTTTGCTAACATTTAATAACATAAAGAAACAAAAAAAGTTTTCTTCTTATGCTTCCCACATGCTGAAGTCTCTTTCCCTGTCCTATCCTTTATTTGATTTTCCCTTTTGAATCCTTACATATTGTACGTGCCAGCTTCATTGACAAATGTGTACATGAGCAGCTACATGTGATTTTTGGCTCAAAGAAAATGATATGACACAACTTACCTAGTGCACTGTAAAACTGAGCACAGAAAACTATGGGACAACCAGTGGGGAATACACAACCTGGAAGGAACATCTTTGAATGTTTAGAGCTTAAAAAGAGATACCTTGGGTTGGGGATTTTTTTCTAGCACTTGCTCTTCTCCACCCCTAGAGAATATAAATCATTTTTTATAGCTGTCATTCAAATTTATAGCATGTAGATTTACTAGTGCTTACCTTTCCTGCCCCTTCTTAACTACCAAACTCTGTTGCTTATAATACAAAATAATCCTCAAAAGTTTTACCAAATTTTAAAGAAGTATTGGGACAAATGGAGAATTCTCCCTCCCCACCTCCAAAAAATTATCCCCTCTCCCTCAACTTTCATTTACTCTGTATAAGAATAACACAAAAATTTTTCTGGACATTCAGGTGCACTGCAGATTGATGTAATGTAAGATGCGGTTCTCAAGACACTCTAGAATGTACAAAAAAAAAAAATCTTGTTTTCATTAATGTGCCAAAGTAAATAAACATTTATAATTTAAAAAATACATGCTGCAGAGAGAGATTCGTGAAGCTTAATGGTAGGAGTTTATACACTCTTTTAGAAATGTTTTTCTAGGAAAAAATATAGTTACACATCAGAATTATTAAAACCCAGTGGGCAGGGTTCTCCCTCTCAAGTCAGTGGTTTGCTTATGATTTGCAAGACTCTACCGAGAGCAAGAATCTGGCTTATGTAGCCCAAATTAAAATGGAAGAGATGAACGTACTTCAGCTCTTTACTGGCAACTTCACCAGAAGTATGAGACTTCCTCCCCTTCCCTGCAACAATGCTGACTGACTGAATGCGCTATCCATACACGAGATGGTCACAATCTAGTACTTCATCAAAAATTATGACAGTCACAAGGAATTGGGTTTTTGGATGATTCATTGCTTTTTTGGATGATTCATTGCATTTTTGGATGATTCATTGCTTTTTTTGGATGATTCACTGCTTTGGAGACTAACTGCAGTAGTTGACTGGGATAGCTTGCTTTATGCCCAGCAAAACACTGACAATACTTTTTAAAGAAGTTTCTACAACTTTTTCCTTGTCACAAGGAACTTGTGCTCTGAAGCTGATGACCTGACCAAAACTCTCGCTGACTGCTTTCAACAGGCATGGCAGTGACTGGTTACCTGAAACCAAGTTTCATGTACACTTGCCAGAAATATTTGTCTGGCTTTCAGGTTATCAAAGAAAGCGTTGAATTGGTAATAGGCTAGATGGGAAAACACTAGGATGTTGAATCTTCACAGCTTGTATTCAGTCCTTTTTGTGCAGTCGCATTGCTAAATGTGTGTGAAGATCCATGGACAGAGCTGAGTGTCCAAATACAGTGTGAGACACGGGAGCAACAAGTTCATGTAGCAAGCCGAGCAGCACATAGAATGTAAAGAAAGTTGTACAGCACCTAACTGCATAATAAACTACTGACTAAATAAAATTAGGGAGAAAACTGAATTTTTAAAAACTACAGCTGTGATTCTACAAAGGGACATTTTGATTCTCTCAACCCAATGCTATGTCTCTGGGCACTGGAGATGACCCAATGGGTATCATATAGCAGCCTCTCCTAACTGAACCACAGCATCTCTTGACTTCTGAATGCAAAAAGGAGACACATCCACAGTAAGAGCTCTTTCCAATGAATAATTCAGCAAGCTCCAGTCATGAAACCCGCAACAAGCATTGCAAGGAAGATGAAGTATTTTCGCTGCCCATCATTATGTACGTTCATGCCACAGGGATTTTTCAATTATTGAACAGTGTAGAGTTGCCTTTGTTTGTAGAAAATGTCAGTTTGAATTGTGTGGCTTCTACACATTCATTTATGTTTGCCAAGGGCTGCTTAACATTAGCTTGGCTTTTTGCTCCTCTGCCACAAGAAGCTGCAGATCAAAAATTCTGAACGATTACTAACATTTTATGAAGCATCTTATGTTGGATGCTTTAACCGTCAAGACATTTTCAATAATTTCTTCTGATATGTTCTTAATGGAAAGAGCTCTATTAATTTTGTTTTTATTCACCAACCTAACCATTGTAAACAACTGCTGATGTTACAGAAGTATAAGCGTCACAAGTAACAAGAAATGAAAGGTGAAGTAGCTAGTGTTAAGTTTATAAGCTCATATCCTGGAAAATGCTGCTGCTTTTTTTTAATTCATATTGAAATTCAACCCACAGCTTAAGAAGGAGCTATCTTTTCAATTTACAGAGGGTATGAGAGCAGTGCTTTGAGCAGGCAACAATATTTTGCATGTTGATATACCGAGCTTCAGTTTGGTTGTGTAAATGACTTATTTTAGCTAGCAATGACAGAAATGAAGGAGTTCCTGATGTGTGAGCTGAGAGGCAAGCATCTACCATTTCCTGGGGCAACAGCAAGAATGGAAATACACCTTGTAAATTACTGTTATACGTATTGTGTGGCAAGAGCTATTGCATTTAATTTATTTGTGCGATATGAGGAAGAAACTCAAGTTTGTTCTATAATTATAACTGTGGTGTAATCAAGTCTGTGCCTGCTTGTACTTCCAGTGCATTTTTGTCCTTAATTCCTTGGGTTCCAGGTTTTTAGTAGAATTCTGACTGGTCTCTGCACAGAAGAATCAGTGGACTGTTCACACGAAAGATGGATGTGAGGCATGGTGTGGACCAAATTCCTAGTCAATGTCACAGCAAAACACATGACTAGCTTTTTCAGGAGCTATTCAGGAGAGAATTTTGGAAAGTACTAGATTCCCCCAGGTAGATCTTTGCTATGGGTAGTGCAATCTTTTATGAGTCAGTGTGCTGATGAACATCCTAGGTGTGTATCTGGCTGTCCCAGTGACTCCCCAGGCAGTTCCTGCTGCAGAATTGACCAAGTTCTTGATAGGTGGGGCACTTGGAAGTAGTAGGAAGAGATCCAGCAGATGAAGAAATGTTCACCATCTCTTGAACAGTTAGGTGCTTTGTATGTTGTTTAAGGTAATCAGTAACAATGGATACAATGCTGATACAAATGTCCTTGCAATGGAGAGTCCTGTTGCCATCCAGATTGCAAACCACCAACCTGTTCAAGACATTTGAGCCCCCACGCAATCACTACCCTTACACAAAGATTCCGACATGGTTTTGTTTTGATTTGTTTTTTTAAGCACTCTCTCAATGTCTGCAACAACTGAGTACAACAGGATTGTACATACTACACTCATCCCGATGATTTCTCCTCTGGTTCAGACAGTGGATATGCTACAAGCTAAATATAGTGTTTTATTAGTCAGACAGGTTGGACTGATCGTGAAAGCAGTATCACAGTTTTATAACAAAACAGAACTGAGAAATGTGAAGTGACAGGTTTCCTGAACTAGAACTTCGCAGAAGGGTACTCTATTTCACATCCTCTGTGTCATCAGCATCTATGTATGATAAATCATGCTCAATAGCAAGCCACCATCAACAAGGTGATGACAAAATCATGAAAAGAAACTTTCCCAGAATGTCACCCTTTCCTATTATTTTAAACTTATAAATAACATCTCCACAGCCTAAAATTTGTTACTCTGACATTGAATCAGCTGCTAAATGTTCGGCTCCAGATCTTCATCCCCAGCTTCCTGTCTACAAGCCCACAGAATAGCTCCTTTCAAACACAGTCCACACTTCCCTAATTGGTTAATAACTGACACGGAACAAGATGATCCCTGTAGAGCTGAGCACTGTTACCTTTCTTAACCCTAAAATAAACTTAAAGGTTCCTGAAGTGATTTTGTTCCCATGGAGACAAAGCTAATAACTGCTGATGTTACACCCCTCAGTGAAACCTGAGAATTAACTTATTGATTATGACGAAGTTTAACTGAGTAAGACAAATTGTAAAACATAAATGCAACAAAGATATTCAGCAATTACTGCTAATTAGTTCAGTAATTTTGTCTGAAAATCCATTTCTCAAATACGGAACTATTTGTATGTGTGTCCATCCACTTACAGTTTTAACCTTTTTGATTTAGTTGACGCTGTTTGAGTACTGCCCACTCTAAATAATTGGGAAAAGCCAATGAAGGAAAATTCAGAAGAAATGAAGAGATATTGTTACATCTAAGGCTTTCCAAAGGCTTACAGAGATTCTACTAATTAGCTCACTGCAGCAAAAGATACCACGCAACTGCCCATTAATCACCATGTGCCCTTTCTGTTTCTAAATTTGTGTAATCATTGCATTGTTTACTCAGTCCTGCACCCTATGTCTGTGGCATAAACTCTAGAAATGCATGCTTGGCCTACAATACTTGGCTGATAAGCACCCAGCAGTGGATATCTGTGGTGAGCATTACGGGCATTCAAATCTAGTGCACTTGCATGCTGGCTGCATTCCCGAGACACGGATGTGTGTAAGAGTATGTACTGAAGCACTCTAAAGACCCAGCTTCCTTTTTTGTGAATCGCAGCCAGAATCTCTGTCCTTTACCTCCTCCATCTGAAGTACTCCTCCTTTCTTACAGGGACACCGTGAGTGGGAGTTACTCCTTTAATAAATGGGCCCTTACGGCCATCACCTTTACCAAGTCCATAAACGGAAACCTGACTGAACACGATCGTTACCACAGGTTTTCCTGGGAGAGGCAGAGCCCAATTTCAGATCGTCAGACCAGGAAAAGTAACGCAGAAATCAAGTAAAGAAAGCTGCATCACTAAGACAGCTTGGAGTTACTGCTGGGCTGCTCGCACAGCTCCTCCTCACCCTTGCTGTACTTCTACCCTGCTCTGGGGTAAGATCTCTGCTTTGCTGTGGCAGTTCTTGTGCACACACTGATCCTTTCTGTGTATGAGTGCCTTCTGGCAATTTTTGCCATCAATAGTCATCTATAGCAGGATAAAGAACAATTATTTGATTATATGACACAATGATTGCTCATTGGCCTCATTTCTCCTTGGAGAAATGCATCTGAATATACACCACATCTGACACTGCAACACCAGTAGACAGGGAAGAATTACCACTGGAGTTATCCACCTCTGGTAGAGTTAATTTAACTCGTGGTATGATCCTCTTTAGTCTCCACTTACAGCTGTCTGTTTATCAGTGTATTTTTCAAAGGTACAAAAGGACCAACACACAGGGATCAGAGGGACTCTTGATGAATATGAGGTCGTGAGCAATCACTGTGTTCTGCTCCTGACCTTTCTGATAAAGCACCACTTCATAACTCACAGATATTTATGACATCCCCATTACCTAAGCCCATTTTCCCACTTCTAATTTGCATAAGGCAGACTGAATGTTACGCCTCTGTCCTCTCTGTAGACATTACGATAGTACCTCTAAAAAATGTCAAATAAGGTAACTAACAAAGGTCAGTCATTAAGTTCACCTGCAAATCACGACCTTCCCTTCCATGCTTCAGAAAACAGCTCATCCTGCCACGAGCAAGCCCAGGCAGCTGGTATTGCTGAAGAAAATTCTGGTTTTCTATGTGGCTGTGAAAATATACACAGAGATACTTTTCAGACTCCAAATACCCTAGCTCAGTTCTCAGCTCCTGCAAGCTTTGTAAACCTGGGGAACTGGCTATACCTCTTTGTCCTTCATCTCCTCACATACAAATCTGGCTTCCTCTTTCCCTTCTACTTTCCTTCAGGCCAGGATCCCTCCAGTTTACCTGCTGTGCCTGACAGAGCTGGTTATTCTGGCCAGTGATAAAGCCTGGCGTATTTAAGCTACGCTGAGCAAAAGTGCCAATTTCAAAGCCAGCCTGTCTTCAAGCCAGTGGTGTGCCTGTTGGATCCAACACAGAGCCACAGGGTAAAAGTCAGCTGGAGGGGACCCCGGGGTCTTGGGTCGAGCCTCCCACCCTAAAGCATGGTCAGTCAAGGGGGGCCCAGAGCCTGAACCAGCAGAAGGGAGAGGCTGCAGTTCTGCTGTGTCACCACGTCACTGACGATGCATCAGGCCAGGCTGGGAAGATGTGAGAGGAGCCATTGGGCGAGTCTAATGTCCACAGCTGGGGACACCGACAGGTCTGAAAACTATTGATTGGCTTTAATGGAGCAGGGAATTAATAATATAAGAGCATTGCTTTGGAGCTGGTACAAATAAAGCGATTTGTGGGACTAACGGGTGAGGAAGAGAAAATATGTTTAGCTACTGTCCAGGCAACAGGATGTGTTAACAGAGAAAGATGTTTTGGTGAGCTTCACCATTCACCTAACCTCCTTTTCAGCCCTGAAACATTTAGGTGCAGCCGGGAATGAAGAGGTACATCACTAACAGCAAACACTGGGGGACTCCAGGCTGAGAACTTGGGGAGATTTTCAGGAAGTGACCTGACACAGCTTTAGTTGGTTTTGGTTTGTTTTTTACCATGGTTATTCATCTGGGACTCTGTGCAGCAGCGATAACACTGTGCTTCTGTTATTGGTTGTCTTCTGTCACTGTCTTTTCATAAAAGTACTTGATGACTCTACCATCCAACCTCACTCACCTTCCTCTGGCTGCTACCTGCACCTTCACTGGTGCAGAGCATTGAGGATATTATTGCTTGCCTAACACAGCATCTTTCCTACAAAGGCCCATTAAAAAGCTCATGCATTTCACTGGGTGCTTATCATGTCCTTATGATACATCCCTTATTATTGTAACCTGAAATTTCATTTCCATGCCAGTGACTCTCAGATCTGTCTTAGTGATGGAAAGCCCATAAACTGCTCTAAGCTTCCTAGTTGCCTGTAGGACAAATAAAAGCTGAATCGGTCGAGGCTTTTTTTTTAAATGTGTCCTGGAGAAGCTTAAAACAGGTGCTGTCTGCTCTCAGTCTCAGTCTGTGACCACTGTCTACATATTTTGATGCTTCAGAAGCATCACTTGAAGTCTGAGCAAAGATCATGTCTTCAGGGAGAAAGTTCATTCTGAGCTGATTTACAATTATATTTTTAACTAGGTAGACCACAAGAAAGATGAGGCTATCTTCCAGAATACTGTATTTTTTCAACCAGGTCTCTTGCTAGCTTCCATAAAATCAAGCCACACACATAATTTTCCTTTGGACATGATCAGAGCAATACTCATCTGGTATACCAGCTCCATATACAATGACCTCTCTTCTTTAATCAGCATCTTCCCAGTATGGCTGCCAAAAGATAGTTCAACAGGTATCATAGCAACTCTACTTGCAATAGATATGAGAAAGCTAAAGGAGGAAAGATTAATTTCAAGGTTACGGTGCTAATGTGCAAAACCTCTTTAAGGGCAGGGTTCTGACTCTACTTGCAGTTTCATATCTGGGTGTAATTTGTTTCTGTTATTAATGGTCTAGCAAGTCACTCATCCCAAGCCTTGACATCCATGTGTCTTAGTGACTACGACTAGCTAGATTTATGTTCTGTACATAAAAAGGTCCCTTGGGAATCTGAGCCTCTGAGTAAGCTCTGCTTTATTTTTGATTCCTGAATTTTCTCTTACTTTCTATTTATCACATATCCCCTTTTAGAATGACTGTGCTTGATGTGATCTGTTGGGGTATGCAGGGGTAAATTGTGCTTGTAACAGCAAGGTATCACACACTGAAGTAAGCAGATAGTTTGGAAAGACTGCATGATGAGGTTCATCAAACAAGTTAATAGCACCGAAGGGAGGGGAAATCTAAAAAAAACCCCAAACCCACATAGCAGTTACATATATGTCTCAGATTTTGAGTTTATTTCTTGCCGAGTAGGGCTGAAGAACATGTTAAACTCTAGGGGAGTGCCACCTTCTACTAAGAAACTCAGGTCCAGCACTGACGTGCCTGCATGCAATAACTCCATTGGAAAAATAGATTTAGTCCTAGCAAAATAAGTAATCAGATTAAATGTTGTGGTCAGCTTTCCTTTTACTTCTAAGGCCAGAACTAAAGTGCTGTGTAATGGGATTTACATTATAGAGACCTCAGTGGCAATGCTGGCCAATAGGACCAAGAAAGTTTAAAGCCAGGAAAAAGAATTTGGATTTTTAAACCTTTATTTTTTAGAAGACTTATTATTAAGTACTTTAATGGAGGGGTTTTCCTTCATCAAACACATTAAGTGAGAATGGGAGAGTCCTTCCCATTGTGCTTGTTTTGCATGACACATCCATTTCAAGTCAGAAGTCAGGAGTGTAAAGAGCTCAGATCGCTTCTAATGAAGCCATGAGCAGTTTACAGTGAGGCAGAAAAAATCCTGCTCATTAGTAATTCTGGCTTTAATCTACAGAGTATAAAATGAAATAGTAGGTTGTTACAACAATGAGGATAATTACAGCAGAAAAATAAGCGAGCAGATCAGCAGCTTCTCAATTCTACATCTGAAAGCTCCCAACTGTCTTAGGCCTACACAGGTTAGATTTTAGAGTGTATTTCGTTCCAATGCTGTATTAAGACCAGTGATTTATTTCAACCAAGTTAACATGCCTTGCTGCCTTTCCTTGAAGAGCAGGGACCACATGGAAGGCTTCTTTTTCTTCAGGCAGAGAAGAGACACTGCACAGATGGGTTTTTTAAATACAGTGGAGATGGATTCCTACAACCTCCATCTTTGGTTTCTCCACAATCAAAATCCATCACACATCTCTCAGCTGATATTCTGTTTAAAATCCTGAGATTACAAATAGCTGAAGCTCTTTCCCTACAAGTCTTCATATGGGTTTGTCCTGTTTACCAACATTGTTACCTTTTAGCAAATTACCACGCTTAAGCAAGTTGTTTTGACATGCCTTTAGGAGGGTTTGTATCAGCCACAAGGACAGGTTTACAAGAAGTGTGATAGTAATTTTCCTCAGTCTCAGCATGCTTGAAGAAGAAAAAAAACAGAAAAAAGCTATGTGATTTATCGGCCTCACTACTCTTCATAGGGGTTCTTGTAAGGAAACCAGACAGTAAAACAGTTTCAGAGGTATGCTGCCCACACAATGCATCTCGGCATGGGTGTGGAGAGATGAAGGGAGACCTACATGACCTAAAGAGACAGAGATGCTCAGCCATTTCAGAAATGGGGAGGCATGTTTCAGCTTTCAGAAAAAGAACTAGTGCATGCAGGCGTGGTAATTAGGAATAATGCAGACCTTTGGGGGCAGCTGAGGGACCTATGGCACCTTCAACAAAAGTATGGAGCAAATGCATCCTGCAACTAGAAGTTAATGCTGCTCTGTTAGTGCATTTTGGGCAAGTCTAGCCCTTATACCTCGGTGTCAAGCTGTGCCAGACACTTTGCGCCCTGGTACCTGCAGAGAAGTGCTATAAAGCTCTAATATCTCTCTCCCTTTCAGGACCAGGAAAGATCATCAGGCCGCAAAAGATCTTAACAGACCACCTCATAAACAAGTGTCTGTTTTCCAGTCAGCACAGTAGCTGAAGCAAATAACACAAGAGAGGAAAAAAAAAAACAAAAAAAAAAAGAAAAGAAACTAAAAAAAGTGTCAAGATCTAAAAACAAGTTCATTGAGCCAGGCCAGAATTCAGAACTTGTATGTAGGCTCCCTAGATACATAAATTGTCATGAACCTACCAGTGTCATTTTGCCACCCTCATTTTCAGGCTGAGTCAGCTACGTTCTCTGCTATCATCCATAACTGTGACACATCCTGAGAACATTGCTCCAGGCCCAGCTGGGTCATTTTGTCTTTACACACCTCCACGACTCTACTTACAAAAAAAAAGCAAAAAGCAAAAAACAGAAACCAACTTTTAAGGTAAAATATGTATTTTCCTTTTTATCATGCGTAGTGATTTAGGTCACTAGGCATCAGCAGCTGCAGGCAGGTAAAATATAGTATTTAGCCTTACAGTGTCACATCTATCTCAGCTAAATTGCATTGCTATGATCTTCACAGGGCAAAGACGATCAAGAGCAGAAAGATGTAGTTGTTTATAGGACTCTAATGATGATTAGTTTGGGCTAGGTCAAAAACCAGAGAGTATCCTGCATTGCCAATTCTTTGACACCTTCTCCAAAGCAGCTTGCTAGCTTTGTAAAAATATACCTCCTGTGCATGCAATTTGGTTAGCAGCGGGAGAAGTAAAAGCCTTACATCTTTCTGCGCTGGGGTTAAGCAATATTAGATTCAAGGGGTTGGTTTGTTTTCTAAAATGAGGTTATTATACCGCTTCTTCAATTTACCTTTCCCTGTGAAAGCGATGAATCTTACCTACACCACAGACTCGCACAACCTAACTCGAGTTCCAGCTGTTTAAACAGATCTTTTTTTTTAAAAGAGAGCACCATCTGATCTGTTTAGAAGCCTTTTTTGCAGGGTCAATATGAGGATGTCCAGAAAGAGCCAGAATGGCGGTGGGACCCAAAGGGAGTGAATACATGCTCATTCTCCACCTTTCTTAAGGATTGAAATCCACCAGGGAGCACAAACTCCAGGCACCATGAAGCACCCACGGCTCTGCTGTGACTTCGGGGCTATGACCGTGTCCTACTGGGTGCAGAGATGAGCATGGAGATGAACCAGTATCCCTGCCATCATCCTTGCAGCAGAATAATCATGCAGAAAGTGAGACTACCTAAGGCACTGGGACAGGAGTAACTTGTATTTCAAATAGCCTCGTCATGCCCAGCAGGCCACAGTGGCCACATGAAAGTGTCTGCACAGTCAAAGCCAAGAAAACTCTACTTGCACCTTCTTTCACGAGAACAGAAGGGTTTTTGTGTTTGGTTTGGTTTTTATTGTTCAAGACATCTTACACATCTTGCATGATAGAGGTGGCTATTGGAGCATGAATTTAATGAGAAGAAAACTACAGCATTTAACCAAGCCTATTACCAAAACAGCAGCATAACATGAAATGAGGACAATGCTAAATTTAAGCCCACGAGGCCTTCAATACAAAACTTCAGCTCATCAGTAGTCCACTGTTAGCAGTCCGTGAGTGAGGTTGCTTGTGCTGAGATCTGGTGACAGAAGGAAGAAGCAGTAGCTTTAAAACTGTTACTTTTATCTAGGGAGAGCGCTACTGTCAAAAGCTGTTTCTGACAAAAGATATTTTTGTCAAAACAGAGACTTCACAATTACACAGACATTTGGACAAGCTTCTATTACTATTTCTTTTTGATGACGCTATATTTCATGTTCATGTTCTTAGAACTGAAACCTTTTCAGTTTTCTTAGAAAAATAAAACTAATTGTACTTAAACAAATTAGAGCTTTGAATTTGAAAAAGTGAGCTGTAGCATTGGGAAGTCTCCAGTGGGCTCCCCCTGCTTCTGTTTTCCTGAAGCTCACAGATAGGTATGTGGCATGAATACACAAAGCAGGTCTTACCCACTGTGCATAGTGAATGACACCATGCACGGCCAGTACAGCATGCTGTGCTGTGCTGCGCTGAGCTGTCTCTGTATTCATAACACGAAAAGAGAAAAGCAAGACACTGAATAAAGGTATCAGCTGCGCCACTTCCAAAGCATGGACCTCCCAGTATGTCACCATTTCTATCTCTAGAATAGAAACAAAATCAGACTCCTTAACCACAAAGCTCAACCCATTCATATTTCTGAAGCTTTTTTCAGTTATGAGAAGAAAGGCCCTACATGAAAACAAATTTCTCTTTCATTAGATGCATTACTGGCAGCAAGAGCGGTTCTGCTGGGTGCCAGTCTTCCGCCAGCTTCAGTCCATCCGTGAGAGTTAACTTGCAGCCACTCACCTGCCTTATATCCCTGGTCCTTGCTGGAAAGGCAAGTCTGGTATCCAAAATCACACCACCACCTCCTCTTCCTCTCCCCTTCCCCACATCCATGCCACCACTTGCCACCAGCCTGCTCTGAAGCGTCGGAGCAAGGATCACTGCTGGGAATGCCTGCCTGCGTAAAGGATCCATAGCTGACAGAGCAAGGAAAGCAGTGAAAGGACTCAAATCTCAAAGAAATTATGTCACGAGGGAAAAGGGACTTTAATCAACAGCAGCTCACACGACAAGGGCCTGAAGGATTAAAGAAAACCACTCCCACCTGAATGCTGCCATCTACCCAGTGGCTTCACGGGACCATGAATTTCCCCTCAAATCAAGGCATTTCCATTCACACTAAGGCAGTGCAGGTTACAGGGGCCACAAGAAAGGGCCAGGCATGAAAAAGACAACCCCTCACGCATCCAGATATTCCCAATTCCCTTGTGTGTTTAGCTCGAGACACGAGTCAGCCTCTGCTGAATGCAGGCTGTCAGCTTGGTGAGGCACAAATGCTCCAGGTGAAGCAAGCAAGGACGATATGTGAAGAACTGTCACAGCTGCAGAGACCGGAGGTCTATGCAAAACACGATGCACAACTTCAGTGTATTTCTTTCCTAATCATAGGTCAGTGTTTCCCACCCTGTATCCAAAGACCCTTGGGCTATCAGTAGTATCCTGCGCACACGTTGAGCTGCGTATGGCTGAAGGTTCCCCCTTTCCACCAGAAGAAAGCGTCTCTGTCTCTCTGGTCGTAGTGCCACGGCCCCCCTCCCTGGCTCCAAGAGCTTTCCTGGTTACGCCGTGTGTAATTCAGTTTCTTCACTGCTTTGTGCCATGAATGATATTTAAAAGAGTAACTGTCCTCTTCTTTTGTCAGCTTATGGTGTATTTCATCTCCCACTATCTCATAAAGTGACAGTTTGATTATAATGTAATTACTTTTTTTAGTGAACCTAGCACATAATTTTATTTCCAGATGGGTTTATGTTCCTTACATTTAAGCTTATTATGAACAAGAGGGCTGCACAGGAAAAATAAAAAGTAAGCTGTTTTTTTTTTTTTGCTTTAAAAGGCGAACATTTTGAAAGGCCTATATAGTGAGGGAAAAGCTACCAATATCACATGGTAGAAAAGATGAATTTCAAACATGAGAGCACACACGAGCTGGAGAGCCCTTTAAGGCACTTACATGGAAATTGAAAAAATAAATGTTTAATTTTCATTGCTTGGAATTTGGTAAAAGCTAACAGGCTGAATAGTTTCAATATCCAAGAATCAAGAGCCAGGACTGGAGAGTGGCTGCAGAGGACCAAGGCAGGGATAGCGCCAGTGCACAAATTGGTGAAATAAAAGTGGTTTTTTACTCAGTCAAGTCTCCAGGTCTCCCGTAGCTGGGTACTTGTCAAGGAGCTCATTTGCAAGTCAAGTATTATTTGTTGATGCTAAGAAGCACAAGCTGATACATTTTGCCAAAACATGTGACAAGAAAATCCATGTAAATCAACAGTGCTTTGCAGCAGAAACTGTGGTTCCTCTCTGAAAACTGTCTTAGTCAAATGGCACCCTGGGGTTTCCTGTTTATTGCATCCCAGTGACTTCCAAATCAAACACGATCAGCTCAGACGCAAGCAATAATGATTTTTTTAACTGCAGCTTCTATGAAAATAGAAATAAAATTGTACAGTCAAGATGTGCTTTCTGGCTCATGCGTCGGCTGTGTAGCCCCTACAACTGGTATTTAGTCAATAATCCTATTTACAACTCACAATCTAGTTTCTTTTCTATCATCCATTTTGCCATTTATTTGCATTAAAGGGAAGAAATAAATCCAGAAGGAAAAAAACTAATCCCAAAGCCAACATGTTAATTTACCACAAAATTGAAATCAGATCCTCATTGGGGTTCGTTTCTTTAGCAATGCTTTTACATGTGCTCAAGCACTTGCTGATGCAACTCTTCTGTCCAAACTGGAGGTGCAGGGCAGCATGCTATGTTGACTACATGTGTTTGCTTTTTCTGGAGTGGGCAATTACTTAAATAAGAACCAACAGAAGCAAACATTTCGCAGTATGGCTGTAAAATGAAGCAAGAGATACTGCGAGTATAATTGCTTCTCATTGCCATTTTGCCACTCGCGACACTGCAGATGTGGCTGGAAAAAGATGATGTTTGAAATGTGTGACTTGTACAACTTGTACGACTTATCGGCACCACCAACCAGGCTGCAACCTGGGATCAAAGGACCTTCTGCTGAAAACTCCCACACTTTGCTGTTTGCATCGTGTCAGGCCTCTTCCTCTTTGACCAGAGGTTGCTTCAAAATGTATTTCCTGAAAATAAACAGAATTTTGCTTTAGAAATATATATACACGTGTTCCTGTTTTCAAAGAGTTCTGGGCTCATTTTCCCATATTTCCGAGTTTTAGGCCACTGATAAGCAACCTAATCTGCTGTAGTGAGAATATCGCTCGCTTCCCATGCGGTATCTGTCCAGCAGCTCTCCTGGGACACTTTAAACCAGCATGTAAGACGTTGATATTCCAGGCACGTATTCTACCTTATTCTATTGCCTTGCCACAGATCTCACTACACCAACTTAATTGTTCATTTGTCTGGGCCTGTCAATTCCTCCATTTCCACACTCCCACCTCGGTATGAGCCTTCTGTTAGGTGGTGGGAAAATTCAGAGATTATCACATACCACAACATCATTTATTTACTGATAGCAAACAGGAACTATTGATTGATTAAGTAGCAAACCTGCAACATAATTTTAGCAAGGAATAGCTCAGTTCTATGCAAGAATTGGACCCTAGAAATTCAGATAAAAGACTTGAAACACCGTTGTTTTGCTGTTACCTTTTCAAGTGAAAAAATTAACACTATAGCAACAAAAACTAGACCTCTAGTGAAAATAAAAGGGGAAATCATGTGAGAGAAAAATCAGAGATAAAGAGAAAAACAGCTTATATTAAAGCTTAGCAGTCCCTGGGGTTATCATGAATGCTTCTGAATGGATGAAGAATTTCTAGTAACTACAATGAAACGAACAAATGTTGTCAATTCTGAATTTGCTGCAAAAAATCTGAAAAATAAAAGGACAACTGAATTTTTAATTTCATTTTTACTGAAAACATGTTTTTGTCTCAATTAAGTGACTAGGATCTGCCTACCACAAAAGCTATTTCTATGAGATTGTCAACATTTAAAAAATAAACCCAACCTGAAACCTATTCCCTTCCTCCTCAATCAACACAGATGAGCAGGTTTTGTAGATGAGCCACCGAGCTTTAGAAACCCAGTATCACTATTGAAACTACCTTCTTTAAAAGCAAAACCACTGGAGGAGGTCAGACAGAGTTCAAAGACTCCTCATTCTTAGGCACATTCAAATTTCCCTCTGATGTCCAAGAAAGACTTAAAGCACTGCCCCTGCTGAGGCATCCAGACTCCACTTCCCCTCTGTTTCTCTTTTACCACATATTTTGGCAATTAATTGATACTGAGGCATCAGGCTTCTTCCTGCTCTTCCAGCAGAGGTCACTGAACAGCCCAGGGATAAAAAGGCCTACAGGAGGCTATGGCTGCAGAGGTCCCAAATCCACAAAACAAAGAATTTTGCACAGTAGAGCCATAGACGGGATGAGAAAAGGCAGTGATAAAGTTGGTACCCTCCTCCTCTTCCAACTCCACAGAGCAGTTCTTGACTTTAACTTGCCTGGCTTCTTGCCCGGCTCCTTGCCCGCCTTCCAAAAAACACGAGTCAGAGCTGAAGGTGTTTCCTCAATGTATTTAACTACTCCTTTGTTTGGTTTTGTTCCAGTCTGAAAAACAACTGATTTAAGGAATTATGAATCATGGCAGAAAGGATATTTGAAAGCAGTCCTTACCAAAATTTGTTTTTTGAAAGCTCAAAGGATGCATCTTGAATTAAGACCACAGCACCAGTCCTTCAGGAAATAATTCAAAGCAGCTTTCATCTTCTTCATATCGATGTAATGAGAAACTTATCCGTAAGTGACACAGGACTAGTTAATTTTGCAGTTACTTTTTCCTCAAATGAGGAAGTGGCCCAGAGGTCAAGGCTTTATCTCACTGAGGAGCCATCAAGCTGGTGACAGCTTTACGAAACAAAATGCTGAAGTTTCTGTTGAAAACCAACTCTGTCAAAGGAGAAAAAAACACTCATGTCAGAAGTCTTATTATATGACTCCATTAAGAAGATTTTTTTAGTCAATATGTGGTATGCAGTCCACATAATTCAATTTGAGAAAATTTTAACTAGATTATATCTTGGCAAGAAGACCTTATAGGCCACTTCAAACTCAATTTTTATCTGTCCAAATAATGAACTCTAGAAGGTTAAAAGATTAGCACTTCAGAGTATGTTTTAGTGCAATCAAAGCTTTTCTGAGAAGAGGCTATTGTACTTAAGTTGTAAAAGTCTTGTCTGGATTAGCATATAGACAAGAAAAACCCCTATAATTAATATCTGCCAGATTTCTCTGGCAAGATAAAATAAGGCACAGACAAGGTGCTAAAAGAAATGCAGTCATTTCCATTCATGAAAAAGCTTATGCCAAAGTGGCTGAAGGAATGTTAAAAAAAAAAAAAGTAACCAATTCCCCAACACACAACTATAAAGCAAGGATGGAATAAATCTGTAAGATATTATTTAAACTATAAATAATTATCTTCTTTTCCACAAGTAATTCTTGACTTCTCATTCTTTTCAGTCATAAATTGATTGCTGCCTTCCTTCGGATTTCATTCTTTCCTGTGTATGTCAACACCATAACCCAGCTTCTACTCTGCATTTTTGTTTTCAGCTTTGGGAAGAGTAGCACGTGTGAATCCCAGCATCTCTGTTTCCTCTGGCTTGCACTTCCACGCACAGAAAGCAGGAGGGGGGAAGAGAATTAAGAGGCAGCCTGATGCACTGACCTGCCAGAAGGGAGGCTCCCATCATATCTGTATCATATTTAACAGACTTGTGCCTCACACTCTTTGGTAACCACCAGCAGCTGAAGTGCCAGCAGGTCTCCAGGTGGTCTTCACATCTTTCAGCACTGAGAAATTTTTTTCTTTCTTCTAGCCCAGGGTAACCAATCATGATTTGTCCTCTTCTCCAAGTATGGGGAGACTTGAGCATCTTCTCCCTGCTGCATTCCTCTACCTACCAACAGGCTGCAGGGTCCCCAGTTTCTATAACCTGTGCTGAACTATTCACTTCTTCCAGCCCTTCCCCGTGCTCTCCAGTCCCTGATCACCCTGTGGATGCAGGAGAAGCTGCCTTGCACAGTGCTTCCCCACTTCTGGGACCCCATGCCCATGGTGGGGGCCCAGGGACACATGCAGAAGCCAGGTTGCTGGCTCCAGCGGGTGCTCTGGGACAGGAGCAGCCGCTGTGGTAGGACCACCAATGTCTTGTCCCAGGAGGAGACACCCTGTTCTGGCTCTGTGCTCCATGTCAGCAGAGCAGTGCTGCAGCTCATGGCTCTGGCGCCAGAGGAAACCGCTGTCCATCACTGCTGCAAAACTTTGTCAGTCAACAGTCCTGTCTATCAGTGATGACCAAAGGCTGATGGACCCACCAGCCGCTGGGGAACAGCCACAGCCCTGCGACTTACGCTCAGGTTAGTGAGAATTGAGATCCAAGAGCCTTTTGCAGAGGAAAAATACTGCCCATAAGCTCTCCGGCTTTATCTGGCATTTCAGAATGGCAAGCTGCTCCAGAGCTGGCATACTGGATAAGGAAATGCCCACAGGAGCTCGGAGAGAAGCATGGCTGTATTTCTGCAGGGACACTGAATGCAACCCCCCAGAAAACATTAGACAGAAGAAATGGTGTTATAATCCCTCTGTGTTATGGAAACCACTACAGTCTGCATTCACTGTGAATGCTGGGTCAGGCTGCAATAAGGCTCTTTTGCTAGTGCCAACAGACGAAGGCTTGCCTGTGTGTCTTCTTTGGCCATCGGCTTCTTTGCAGTTTCTGGAGGGTCTATTTTCCTACTGCCTGACACAGTTGTATGTCACCTGCTTACATTTTCTATATGATGAATTTGTAACTTTGATTATCCAGAAGCAGGGTAATTAAAAATAACATGAGGCTAACTAGACAGAGATAAGTGAATATTAAAGCACCTGACCAAGCAAGGTGCTTGAAGATACTGCTGAAAAGATTTTCAAGTTAAAAAAAAAAGAAAAAAAAATTACCACCTTGACAGATTATTAAGCATTTAAAGCTTCTGGCAATAAGAGCTGCTAATAGAGAAACAGTGTAAACCAGAAGACAACAGCAGCAACAGTAATTATGCAGCAGAATGATTAAAAAGCACACAGCCATAATGACTCTAATCTGTTTTATGAGAGGAAGTCAAAGATTCAGCAATCACGAAAAAAAATCAATTAGTGAGCAAAAGAGATGAAAAAATCTATTTAAAATTAATTTCTACAATCAAATGATAAATCAGTCATGAGTAATTGTAGGAATTGCTGGAGCTCACCATATTTTGATAACACTGGCTACTCCATCAGTCTGAAGATCTGTTCAGTTTCTCAGCATCCAAAGGGACTTTGCAGAGTAATCCGTGAGAAACTGTTGTGCCTGACAAATTGTGCTGCTTGGCTGGAAGAATACCCAGCCCAACCAAAATTAAGAAGCTTGCTTCGGAGAACTTTTCTTAGTTTTCTTAGGGCTGATTTCAGTTAAGTGGCACCTAACAGGCTCCTTAACTCTTAACCACTTGTAGATATTTTGTTTCCTCTTCCTGCTCTTCCCTTACATTTTTCCTCTCCCAGATAAGAGGTTTGCAGCTATCAGCTTCCCACAGTGACACTAGCCAAGAAAAGGTCACTTCTGGATGCCTGTCACGTTCCCCTCCTCTATAGAAGCCAGGGAGTTCAAGGGAAGAACAGCTGGAAGACTTGTGGGAAAACCTGAGGTGATGCCCAGCCTCTACTCTCACTAAGCCGCTTTCCTCACAATGGGAACCACATGCGTGGAGGCCGTGTTTCACACGCTGCCCCATGTTCACTCCCAGGCAAGATCCCACCCCTCATCTCCTCCTCTCTCCTTAGTTGCTGAACTTGGACAGCTTCGGGCTGGGGGTCCTCCAGGGAGGCATCACACGCCTGGCTCCAAGAGGTTCCAGAGGTGAAAAGACAGATCTTCCCCAGCTGCCTGTTCCTTCTCTTAAAAAGCTATGCTTGCTGTTAGATAAGGGGTGAGTTTTAGGTCACGCACACCCAGATCCAGTGCGGGGTGGTCACTGGCAGCACAAGCCTGGGCTCTCTCTGCCCTCTCCCTCACCAGCCTGCTCCCCTCCAGCTTCCTTGCACCATGTCAGCCCCACGTCCCTGGAACTGCACTGACCTTCAAGGTCACCCACTGCTCAGCAAAACTGCCCTTGGAAAGTAGGTTGCTTTCACTGCACCCTCACCCGATCATAGACTGACTGGCAGGGAAGCTGCAGGAAAGGCAGACAAGGACTGGCATTGGCAACAGCCTGGATTTGGGTCAGACTGAGTGTGCTAGGAAATAAAAAGTTGTATTGAAAACTTTTTACATCAGGTTAAAAAGTCCTGTGTTATTCCAAAGGTAAAAAAATGTTAGAATGTTCCCCTGTTTGCCTCTTCCTTGCTCATTCTAGTGAGATTATTTTACATATCAAGGTCTTTCTAAAGCTCTTGTATTTATTCTTGTAGCTCTTTCCTTCACCCTTCCATTTGCAAAAATTTTTTGAAACCCAGAAAACAAAAAACTTGGTGCTATCAGATATCCATCTCACAAATATCAGAGAAAAAAAACCAAACATCTCCCGCCCCACAAATGTCGGTATGGCTATATGAAAGTGATCTTTCACACAGGCTCTTTATGGGGTGGTGGTGTTGGAGACTTGGTCTGACGTGCCTTGTCTACTATAACTCCCCTCAAGGTCCGTGTGTGCCAGGATGAGGTCCCTGCCCCTCCATCTTGTTCAGAAGATGCAGAAATGGATGGGATTGGACTAAGCATACCAGATGCAAGGACTAGTTTGAATTATAAATAACGTGAATGTGGATCAGGTCACAGTAAAAACTTGTCCGTATTGAGATACAACATATTTTCTTATTTGTGCATTTCTGCTTAATTCCTCTTTTTATATTTAATACACATACATCAAAAGAATTTTTTATATAGTGACTATGTACCTCTACTTTCTGTAGAGTAAGTGTTATACCCTTAACTGTCAAATATTTAAAGTCAGTTTTGAGAAGATAACTATCAAATATTAAAAAAGCCAATTTTCAGAAGAAGGTGGGAGATAAAGAAACTCTGGTAAGGACTTACCAGTGCCAAAGCTGCTCTGCTTCTCAACATTTCCCTGGAAAAAATAAGAATTTATCATTATCACCATGTGATCCCTCCTAATCTGCTTACTGTTCAAATTTTAGAGTAGGATACAATTAATGAATATGGGTTTACAAGTGTTATGTTTTTAGACTTAGACATTATTGACAGCCACTTGACATTAATTATTTATATTATTGACATCTTTGCACCATTAAAAGCTCTCTGGAGAAGAGCTTGGGAACACACCAGAGGTGAAGAGGCACAGTTGCGGAAGGCAGGTAGGGAGACGCTGCTCTTACACACGTGTGGGCTGGGAAAGCAGGTGTTGCAACACAGTGAGCTCACGCTGTTTTAGTTATTACCATTGTTTTCATCAGTGGAGCTCAGAACAGAAGTAAGGCAGCCTCTGTTGTTTTAAATCCTCACTTCAATATGTTTAGGCGTGGTGTGACTCTACCTAGCTTCGGGATGCGACTGTGGCACAAAAGACAGTCAGACAGGACCTCCCCCTGCTGCGTAAGCACGAGTGAAAAAGCAGTTTATCCCCCCTCAGCTAGGTGCTCATAGGCAGGTGAGTTGAACCTTAAGTGAGTCCCTGAGGTTTCCAACAGAGAGGCATACACACAAAAATAGCAAATAAACAAGTAATTAGCAGAACACTAATCTTCAGCAACCGCACCAGAGAGGCAAAACTCAGATTGTAGAGGTGCTGAATAAAGACCCAGAAATCTGAGTGCCATGGCCACAGGTCGAGCAGTGCGGCCTCGGTGACGAAATGGGGCAGGCAAGGGTCTGGGAGCAGGCACGGGAGATCCACACAGCCCCTTGCTGAGGCTGCCTGCATGATGGCTGCCAAGGGAAGAGCAACCTCGGTGTGTAACCCAGGGGTCAGTGTAAGACCTGCAGCTGTCTGAGAGAGCATCTGCCCAAAACCTGATAGTGCTGGGAGGAAATCACCAAGGACGAAACTTCCTTAGGTTGACCATCAGCTGGGTTACACAGCAAACAAGGGACTACCAAGAGACTATGAGAGCAGGAGCCAGCTTGAAAAGAAATGAAAAGGTTTGATAATTTGTGACTGTAGGAGAGTGGTAGCCCAAACGCTGTTAGAAATTCAGAAAGTCATAGGCATTTGTTAATATTATATTAATGTCTAGCATTGTGGTTTACATTGTTCATATTCATCCTGTACAGGTATTTCACTGATTGTTCTGTAATTACTTCTAATTTAAAAAAAAATTAAATTGAACTACTTTGGTACTTTGATTTGATTTAACCATATAAATGGCACAGCTTTTTTCCTGAGATAGCAGGCAAAATAAATTACACACATTATATAGTGAGGAATGAAGGCGTCAGGTAAACAAATTGCCCAGAGGAAATATTTCCTGCTCACCTGTAGGTGCTGAAGTTGGGATGAGCACTCTCCTGATGCTCCCACACCGCTGCGAGCTAGTGAGCCGAAGGGAGGTGGGATGGCCATGTGTTTTGCCCTTTGCCTAGCCCAGGCAATAGGCCAAAGACAGGAATCAAAGAGGATTAAAACATTTCCACTTAGAGAAAAGTTGTCCCCTTAATTACACAAGCAATAATAAAGAATTTAACTTTTTCCTCTCCATATGTGTTGTATTGTGCAGTAGTTTTTGGGGAGGTGAAAAGAGAGGAAACATAATACCAAAGTGGGATGCTGCTTCCCAGCCAGCAGCGCGTCCCCCAAGGTCACCAGCCGTCGCTGCGGATACCACGGCTCTCCAGGTCGGAGGAAGACGCACCGATGTGTTCAGTACTGACTTCTGCTTCTGTGAGTCTACATCAGAAAACAGGAAGAAAATGCAGCTCAAAGAGCTGCTCTATTGTAAAGTACCTTCTTAATGATCACCAGAATGAATCTCGAAGCTTCGAGTTTTAACAGCTGTCCTTAATCTTTTATCAGTTACACCCCAAGAAACACAGCAGCAGAGCCTTTGTCTCCTTCCCACCAGACGACTCTCATTTTGTTAGGGGTTTTCCTTATCATGGATGAATCACAGCTCCCTCCTCCTCCTCTTGTTTCGCTTTAAAGACATGATACGGCTCCCAGAGGTCTGCTGCTATCCTCTGTACCCCCAAGCTGACCTCAAAAGCTCCCTCTAAGATTGAAACACACGTCTGTCTCTGGCGGCCTCGCTCCGTTTTGTGGCGTGCTTGGATTGCCAGAGCAGCCAACTGGGCCAGTAAGGCAGAGGAAGATGTTGTTCCCATAGTAACTCATTTCCTCTACCCACTCATTAGATTAACACATTTCAGATCAAAGGTAGACATGAAAATATCTCAGAAATGATAGTCCAAGGCATTACTTAAATATAAACTACATCCACCGCACTATCTCGAAAAGCACTGATTAATATCAGAGCATACATCTATAGCTGCAATGCTCACTACATTGCCCTGCCTGAAAGTTATCAAAAGCATCTTCGATAGTTCATTTTACTGCTAGGTCACAGACAACTGCTTAAGTACCGAAACAAATAGGAGCTCCCCGCTATCAGATCAGAGCTGCAACAAAGCAGAGAAGTTCACCATCTCTGTGATCAGTGCTCTCGGTACACTCAGCATTCGGGTAACATTTGCTACTTTGGCACAGAAAAGGTCTGATTCACACTCCCAGTAGTCACAAATCTCTTATTAGTTTCATCTTCCCCAAATTCAATTTTGTTACATTTTTAGTACCCCGGCATGAGTTGACTTAATGGAAGTTCGAGCCTGAGGAACAAATTCGTGCACTGATTCCCTGTTTCCAGACAATAGGAAAGCCTTCAGGCTGCTCCTGCTCCATCATCACACAGAAACTCCGCTGCACATGGAAAGCACAAGAGAAGCCCTGAAAATTGCATGTATCCTTTGCCATGGAAGGTTTCTGATAACACCTTCTGGTAAAACACGCAGGATGAGAAGGCAAGGGACGAGAAGCCGTTCCCTGCTTTTGTCACGCTTTCCCAGGAGCTTTAGGTAAGTGTTTCATTTTTCTCAAGCGCAGCTCCCCAGACGGAAAATGAGACATTTCATTTGATTCCCTTTCTCCCCATTTGTCTCTCCAAACTGATTTTATGGTTCTCAGAGGGCCTTACCACATCTATATGTATGCATGCATACGTACACAATACCTTCGAAGTATACTGACTGTGAAAACTGCGGTTGGTATAATGGGTCCTGAACATGCCTCTAACTGCTACTGTCATGCAAGCGGTAACAGTGAGCTTGCTAAAAACCCACTCACAGCCCTTTGCCAGGACCCAAGTAAAGCCTATTTACACCTAACAATATAATTCAGAGACAGAATCTTGCTGGCATTTCCATGTCAGTGTCCCAATGTCCATTTGTACCTGAGAAACTGGATTTTTCTGATGACAGCCTGCAATTTCACCAGTCTGTTAGAATCACCAGGAATTGAACTTTGTTCTTTTCATTTTTCTCTATACCTCTCCTTGTCAGAAATCTCATTTGTCAACCACACAGCCTTGGCGTGCCGGCTTGCCCCACCAACATCTCACCTACGTTTTCCTCAGTACAGCTCCTCACAAAAGTGCAATTTGCAGGTGGCAAAAAATAATTCTCATCTCAGGAAATTGCCCTAGGCATCTGGCAAAAATTCATACAAAAACTGCGACATATGTTAAGAAGTTAGAAGAACTGATACTGTTGCTGGATTTCTGATGGAAAAGTCAGTGCAATCCTTTGTCTCGTGAGATGGGGGAAAATGTTATGTGTGTCCCAGTTAAGGTCTCTCACATGAGATGTTGTCATGCCCTCTTCCAATAGCTTCACAATATTGGCTCATTTTAAGTTTTCCTTCATTTTCTTTTGTCTCATTGGCTTTCCGACTGTCCTGTCCCTATCTGTTTTACTCCTACGAAGAAAGGTATCTCTGGATTCTGCTAAAACAACTCACATCAACTCTGCAGCGCTGGATGGTGCATGACTGGGTCTTTGCTTTTGTACTGGGGGCTCTGCTGCTCTCTGTCTCCTGGGGAGACAGAAATTTGGTCCTAACTTCCAAGTAAACTGCAGATGAAAGAGACTTTGTCTTCTTTGTTGTGCTACAACCTTAGGCTAGAGCTTTAAAATATATATGATTTTGGTCATTAAAAAAAATGTAGTCTTTTTCCTGTCATTTATATTCTCTATACTTTGTGCCTCATTAGAAACATGAGAGGAGTACAGGCACTCCAACATCATGGAAACGCCAGCCAGCAGCCAGTACATCGTGAGTATAAAAATGCACAGTAAAATGGTAACTGAAAGTAAAGAACAAACAGTTTTTCTCTTAGTTTCTATTATATATTGCATTTAAAGTATAGTAGTCAGAACAAAATCACAGGCTTTTAAACTGATGAAAGGAAGCTGAATGGTAAGGCTAGCCATGAATTTCAAAAATAACTGCTACTTAATAGCTGTAGCTTACTGTGGTTCTTCACAAGAAAATACGTTGGCTATGTCACTACCCAGGGAATAATCATTCTCCGAGACTCATCTCCTTGCTTCTTTTTATTGTCAGAGGACAACTGGTTAAGCTGCCTTGTTTCTGCTGGGACAAGCTACATGGCCTGCTCTCCAAAGGCGGGCAGGCAGGCAGGCCCGCTCTGCGCGGCCACACGGGGAGCGAAGGGGCATTTTCAGCTCTGGGCTAAGTGCTGTTCGCTCGGGAAACAGTTGCTGCCCTTCTCAGGGCACAGCAGAGGGGGGGGCATCACTTTGATTGTCAAATACCAAGCCAGCATAGACTGGTTTTCTTCTTTCTCCGCTCTGATAGATCGCTTTCCTCATTTCAAGCGTCTGAAAGCAAAAGAAAGACGTCCGCATTCCCCAGAAGAGCAGTCTGCAAGGACTTGCGCTTGTGGGAACTGCTTCTCTTACCTCTTTTCACAAAAGCAGGTGGCCAGCAATTAGAAGGCAGGCAGCGCTTTGCGAATAATTTTACAGTTCTCTCTGTTTTAGCATTTCAGAAGCTGCTGCTCAGCTAAATTCCCACAAACAGCAGCAGAACGTCCTTTCAAGTCTACCTCTGGACCAGACGCTGTGTCACTCATGCCGGTGCATTAGTGGTGCTTTCTACTTCACAGGTAGAAAGTAACCTACTACGCAGAATTTCAAGGTTAACAGAGCTCTTCTGGGACCCCGGGATTCTACCATAGGAAGGCTAACTTCCTCGGCTACACGGCATGTTACAGGCTGAGGAGAAGGATAACCTTCCCCGGTGTTTCTGGGGTAGCAATTTCTCAATTTCCTTGCTCCAGATGTTGGTGGGGCGAGCTGGCACACCAGCCCCACAAGAGCTCCATCTTTCTCATGACTCTGTAATATTGCAAATACAGAGAAAACTCCAACCACCTTCTCCTTTTAAACCTCTCTTGATCCTTGCCAGCCCCACCTCCTGCAGCATGAATACCTTCCTATCCTGTCAGCCAAGTGATTTTACAGCTGGCAGGAGCCACGCTCCGTGTGGGAATGGTGCTGCACTGGGAAGGCTGCACTGCTTAGCCATGGTGCATGCACGTGTGTTTGCAAAAGGCTTACTTCATTATCTAACTTGTATCGCTGCTTTGCACTCACTAGAGCTTTACTTCAAAGTGCTCTCAGTCCTGCCACAAGCTACTCCTTTGTATCCTGCATTTAACGACATATTGTTCCTCAGCAATAACCAGCATATGGGGGTTTTCTGGGTGCAATTTTTATTTTTTAAAGTAGACATTACCCCAGCTGCTCCCAATAGTTAAACCTGTCTCCGATTAAAATGTCATGCTCTGGTATGCGACACTCACGTTCAGCCCCTGGGATCCGCCTACAAAGCCAATCAATACACCGTGCAGAACACAGATTACAAGAGGTGCCACCCAGCCACCTTTGTGCACGCAGCTTCTCGCTCTCTCGCTGGCAGCTTTCCCAGCAGCATTGCAGACGGCAGACACAGCACAACCGAGAGTAAAAGTAGTTTATTGGCAGAGATGCACAGTGTCACCCAAATTGCAGACAGCTGCCCTAACACATCCTGACAAGGAAGCTCTGATTGGGCCTGACATCTATGTGATATACAACTCTCCACCTTGCATACAGGTCCTAGGGGAGCCCATCAGTGACCTGCTCCCCAGGAGAGACACGGGTTAACATGCCGGGAGTCAGCCAGCACTGCTGCTCTCGTGTTAATATAAACAGCAGTAACTTGCCTTAAACAGGAAGACACAAAGTGACTTTCGGTGCCTGGCAGTCAGCTGTCTTAAATACGACAAGCACAATACCTTGCAAATCTCAGAACGATTTTTCAAAAGAGCTGGAAGGTAATAGCCACCTCCCCCATGATACCCCAATTCAGCCTGTGGCTTTGGCTATTACGTGTTTCCTTGCTAAAGCTTCTGCAGTGATTGCTCCAGCTGCTTAATGCCCAAGGGCTGTGTCAACTGCACAGCGAGGGCCCCGGAGGCACACGCGTGGTACGAAATGAGGCCACACGACAGGGCACACAGCAGCACTCCCTGAAAGTATGTGTGTCCGTCACCCAGCTAAGAGCGTTCTCTTCCCTGATGTTGCCTAGTGCTCCTTGGCCAAGCGGCTCAGCAAACCGCTACTCCCATAAGAGAGCAGCTGAGTTCAACACATCCTTCTGCAGAGCAAGCAGCAGGATGCTGGTGGCTTCAGTGAGGCAAGGACTGCAACAGGGTGGCAGGTGGCACTTGTAGGAGTAAACCCCTGGCTGAGGTCACCTGCCAGCGTGTTGAGCGGCTCACCAAGCAACTTTGCAAAGGAGTGAAGGAATCCTGGGAGAATACACTCCTAACAAACTTTCAGGCAGTGATTCATTTTTCTGAAATGAAAAGGATTTATGAAGGAAGTGCTTGAACTTTAGTTACCTGCTTACTAAACGGAACTGGACCAGGGATGAGTGGTTGTGGGAGGTTTCAGGTGGTTTCAGCGATTGCAGCACCCAAAGGTGTGCTGGACCTAGGTGTTTCTTCCCTCCCTTCTTCTGACAACCAGCATTTCCTCTGTAAAGGTTGCCTCTTACCTATCAGCTGGTTTTCATCTTTGTCTCCTAGCACTCATGATGTAAGAAAAAGTATTCACAGGTGGTGACTTTTCTTCAGCCAACCACTGACCCGTCTCTGCTCCTCCACAATTTTTTTTGTATCAGACTAGGCTTCTCAGAATAACATGGATCAGCTTTATCAGCTGATATGAGCCTGGTCCTCAAGCAATAGATTTTTTTTTTTTTTTAAGCTGTAAATCAACAGTGTGTGACAGTGCCAGATATTGTAATATTGTAATAATATTGTAATAATTGTCCAAACTGCTGTCCCGTCTTGGAGACTGCTTCTGAGTTGGCAGGTGACAAGGGTCATAGTAGGGAGCTCAACTACTGCAGTGGGCTGCATAGCTCTGCTCTGGCCACATCTCCTCAGAGAAGCCTGGTCTCTGTTTACCAATGAAAAACACAGCATCCTTGCCCTGTAGCCCAGCTGACAGAAGAGCTTCCTGCAGTGAGCTACCTTAATTGCACTTAAGTTCATCTTAACAGCTGGTAACACCTGTAGGCACAGTTTGCACTTACCTTTAACTTAGCACCGTGAAAAACCGGAGGTTTGATACAGAATACAGGTACCACGAGCATAAGCCATCAGCTGGATAGCATTTTTATTCCAGGATATCCCAACACATGACACTATGAAAAGTCTCTGGTTTAGGTCTAAATACTCTTACAGAAAAGCATTTCAGCCAAGTACCAATTGGGTTTTTGTTTAGCTTTGGTTTTTGGATGAATGGAGGGAAAAGAGGACAGACAGGCACATATAAAAAGAGCATTAGGAAACCACTAACTCCAGAGAAATAGCTGTCAGCTTCCCTTCGCTTGGATGTGAGACACAAGGTAAAATCTTATGCTGAAGAGTAATATAGCAAATCAAGATCTGCTGTACAAAGTCATCTATTTTTACTCTGCTGCTGCTTCTCAAGTGACAGTCACTTAATAAAGAAAACCTCTGGGAGCTCTCTGAACAAGTGCACTAAACATAAAATTATGTTTCATTTTATTTCCAGTCCCACCACATCCATGCCATTGTTCTCAAGGCTTCTCATCACGATGGGACCAAGCATCTTCAGGCATGTACTAATACATTGTCATTGGCTCCCTAGTAAATAAATCATGCAGAGGATGGCAGCTTTTAAGTCATACTCCATGTTAACAGTCATTCAATTTCAGAACAGGAAATTGCATTACCTGAAAGATATTTCAAGGTAAAGCTCATGTTGAAAAAATGCAAATTATTTTGACGGTCACTTGGCCAGGCCTGCAGTACATTTTTAAATAAAAGGCAGGGGACCACTCAATCTTCACAATCTTGTTGTTTATCAGTTGCCAGAATGGATAAATATGGGATCCAAAGAGCACTTATTCAGCCTTAACCCTGTGGTTTGCCACAATTAAGCTTCTGTAAAGCATCCTGAAGAAACCGCCCAGGAAACGCAGGATACATACTTTGAAAGAAGAAACTGCCTGTAGTCTTATTAAATATTTTAAAACCCTGTTTTCAACTGAGTACATTTAAACGGGATTTTACTCAGTTGAAAGAGTAAATTTAACTTGGCTATTAAAGACTGACTTCCTTACAGTGCTTTCATGACTCCTTGTCCTGGTTTTGGCTGGGATAGAGTTAAACTTCATCCCAGCATCTGCTGTGTTCTGGATTTAGTACAAGAAGAATGTTGATAACACTGGTGTCTTTAGTTGTTGCTATGAAATCAAGGACTTTTTTCCAGTTTCTCACATTCAGCTAACCAGTAAGTGTGCAGGAGCTGGGAGGGAGCATGGCCAGGCAGGTAGCCCGAGCTGGCCAGTGGAAATATTCCATACCATGGACATCATGCTCTGTTTATAAATGGGGTTGGCTAGGGGGAAGAAAACTATCGGCTATTCTCGGTTTCCAGGAGCTTTGAATCCTCTCTTGGCTAGGAGTTCAAACTTTTTTTGGGCTGTGAATCAGCTGTCGGGTTGTGAGAAAATTGTATGGTATATATTTTGTTTTGCATATTCATTATCATCATCATTAGTATTACTAGTATTAGTATTACTTTTATTGACTTATTAAACTGTCTTAATCTCAAACCCATGAGTTTCCCCTTTTATCCATTTCTCCTCCCCATCCTGCTGCAAGGGAAAGCAAAGGGGTGAGCGAGCAGCTGTCTGGCGCTCAGTTACCAGCTGATGGGTCAAACCAAAGTTCTCCTGCCTACCATGTACAGTATACATTTGCAAGTTATGGCAATGGAGGTTTCAAAAACACATCTAAAATGCTTCATTAGATTGAATTTTTTGTCAGGCAGGTTAGACTTCAGAGAAATTCTCCACTATACTATGAACTATCCAAGTAAATCCCTGTGGAGAACCAGATGTTTCTTATTTTTCTTTTTTTTGGGGGGGGTGGGGGTTGATTTGTGGGGTTTTTTTTACCTTTTGTTTTTTCTCTAAAATGTGCAAACACAAACACCACACATCCCTCTTCCCCCAAACAAAAGAGAAACAGAAACAAAAACCCTGAGTGCTTTTGCCGCTTTGGAAATAGAGGAGAGCCCAGTTATGTTCCACACCAGGAGCTGCCTCTTGACTGCTGGGCTGATAAGCCCTGCTGGCTAAAATCTTTAAAGAGCATGAGGTACTCGCTGACATAAGGGCTGCTACATAACATACGACAGAAAAAGCCCTGCTCCACCATGAACTGCCTTTTCAGGGCCAAGACGCCGCACTCGAGAAGCCCAGCTGCCAGCTACCACTGCTCAAGCGCAGCGCTAAGCCGGTACTTTCTCCTGTGCCTGGACTTGCCTTCTGCTAGGGAATATGCGGGAACGCTGCAATCTCAGGCTGACACTGAAAGGTTACCGAGTTGTCATTGCTCCAAATCAACTCTTGCCCCATCTGCTTCCCTAGCATCTGTTCCCCTTAGCAGTTCCTGACTCCCCCCAGCGAAGGAAATTGATCTGCTGCACGCTGTCGGTATGGAAAGGATAGGAAAGTAGGAAGCAAAACTGGCGCTGTACCAACTCCTAAGTATTGTGCAGGCCCTGTTGAACAAATTCGTTCTGCACAGTGCGCAAATCACTGGCAACGATGAAATTTTTGCCTACCTCCGCGATCTCTGTGGAAGTGACAAGCATGATTCTCACTTCTCTGCTTCCTGGGCATGGTAGCAATGATACGTGACTAAGTTGGGAGGAACAGTCATCTACTGTCATTTGAGACTAGAGTTCTATGCGACTTAGTAAAGAGCTTGAGACATTTTGACAAGGTCTAATACCCTAACTACCTTAACAGATGCCCTACATGTCTGTAGGGAAAAAGTGCAGAAATGTAGGGATGTACATGAACAGCAATAAAGGGCAGGGTGGGAAACATAGGAAGAAGCAACTAATTTATTAGGAATGGAAATGAAATGAACTAAATAGGGAAGAATTTGAAATGCAAAATTAAACAATTCAATTGTAGTCAGGAGCCAGATCATGTTTTTCAAACGTAGGTGAACTTACATATGCAAACATGGATTAATAGTGTCAAGATTGCACGATGAGAATGACTAGAAAGCATAGAAAAACACCCAAGGTCCCACACTACCATTTTGCTCATCAGAGCAAAAATAATGTCCTGACACTCACCAGAAAACTGGTGAGTGGGATCCTAGTGATGCCCTGGTAAAGTCAGGGGGACAACTGAGATATTCAGAGCAGTAGGCAGCAACAGCAGACCAAGTTGAAACACCTGAACAAATCCCTCTTTCTTACAAGTCTGATGAAGATCTGGACCTGTAATTCCCCAAATTGTCATTAAACAATTCAGTCTTCCCTTTCAAACCTGAACCAGGAGTCCAAGCACAGCATCTAATTAGTGTCTCAATTATAATTTAAATTTTGCTCATCAAATTCAATGAAGATCAAGCGGCTGAATATTGAGACAAGAGGCTGTGTCATCAGTGATCACCCAAGGGGTGCCTTCTTTGAAGGTTAGCAACTCAGGCAAAAGATTCTGAAAAAACAGTTAATCGGTATAAATACTTTTGGTTGCAGATGCTGCCCCTGCAAGCAAGTGCCCAGTTCTTTTGATCTTGATGGACTAGGATGAATTTCACACATCACAGCAACAGACTGGTCCTAAGCTTCAGTCACCAGCTTCAGAGAGGTCATAGCCCTATAACAATATTTTCTATCAAACAAGTCACAATTTTACTGCACAAAATTTGCAAGTGATTCACTAAAATAACCTAACTACACCAGCTGCTGAAAGAAAGAAGTAGAAAGGTGTGCAGCTGCAACTTCAAATACGTGTTCTAGTGGCTAGAAGTCTGCTTCTCAAAAGAAAAACTCTTAGATTTTCCAGATCTCCTTTCAGCCATCTGTCATCAGCCTATTTCATGAAACATTTATTTCTGATCACTGGAAGGGAAGGAGACAAAAAAGCAATGAAAAAAATCCCCAGTCTTATCACACCTTTTTAAACAAAGCTGCATCGTCTTTGCTTCTATCTTTTGTCTGCCTACAAAGTCTCCTACTTGCAGAAAATGTAAGAATTTACCTTCAGCTTAGGCATTTGTGGGGGCTTTGGAGATGAAGAGAGCAGAGTTCTGATCTTGGATGTCACAAGGAAAATTTGTAAGGAATTCTTCCCACAAAGCAGACACATTATTTGTAAAACATGTAAGTGCTCGAAAAACAGTGCCAAAATATTCCAAAGGGTTGCCTAGAAGTGAAATCTGTAAAAAAACTCTAATCTGCCCTCAACATCCCACAAGAGTCACCTGCACCATAGTGATGCTAGATGACCAAATATAGGTTAAGCTTCTAGCACATTTTTCCATGTGAGGAGGGGAAGAGAGGACCTAAATCATTAGTCAGTCCCTAAGACTGTATTGCTGGTGGTCAGAGGCAAAGGCAGGACATGGCACAGGACCAGCAATGACAGAAAGCTGAGCAGACCAAATACACCCATCTGATCCCAGTGCAGGATAAACACCATGCTGTAGAAGAAATCAATAACCCCAAAGATCACTGTCAGACCATCCTAGCAGGAAACCCCTTCATAGCCCTAGTCTCTCGGTCCGATGCAGAGTCTCTGAGCTGCTGCTCATTCTGCAAACAGCCGCAGAACTGAAGGGAAGGGATGCTCTGCCATTTGAAGCCACTATTTCTCTCTACAGCATCCCATCTCCAGCCACAGCTAATGCATACTGTTTCAGAGGAAGATCTACATTGGGGAATTAGCTCCTGAAGGTAAGCGTTTGAAACCTTGAGCCTGGGAGACCTGACTGTTACCTGCATGAAGTGATACAATAGGTAAAAGCATACCGAAGGGCAGTAGGTAAAAGCCTGCTCCACTTGCAGCCGTGAAGTGACCTTCAGCCACCGGATTTTGATGAGCTCTGACATCAGACCTCTCATCTTCTTCCAATGATAGCACTGAATAACTTGTCAAGTCTCATTGGGAAGCTTGTCATACCACCCTAAATTATCCAGAGCACTCTTGGGCTGTCCAGTACAACCAAAATACTGAACCACAGACTGTGTAGCTGGGCAAAAAGTAATTTTTTTTTTATTTTTTTTGTAGAAGGCAGAACCATCTTCTCTGGTGTTTCTTGTTCTTTTTATAATTCCTGCTGGCCTCTAGTTGCCACAGACATTCCTCAAGAGCTCCAGCTAGGACAGTACTCTCCAAGCTCACTCTATCTTCTAGCTGACTGCTTTCCAAGGCAGTTAAGCTGTTGAGCAAACCCTTGCTCTCAGTTCCCACATGTACGTACCACCTTGCTTTTGGCTAAAACAAGAGGCACATCACCAGAGCATAGCCATAAACCGTTGTAAACCATTGTTTACAAGAGTAAACAATCTTGATTAACGCTTCAGTAACCTCATCTTTAATGTCTGCTACTCAGTCTGTCATTTGCAAGTTACATACTGTCTCAGATCTCACATCATTGGCAAAATGTCCGAAGTATTCAGCAACACTAAATCAGGAAAATGTCCATTGCTAAGAACTCACAAATGCCCTCCCAATGACAAGTACGTTGAGGTATGCCAACAAGCAGACCAGTTCTGAATTTATCCATTTTCTGGTAACACCTTAATCTGCTTTAAGTAGGTTATTTTTGTTTTAGAGTCAACACAAAAATCAGATGTTATATGGCATTTATGGCCAAATGTCTCGGCAAACCCAAGCGAACTGTATCAGTCCAATTTCTTTTGTTCATCACTTATGCAATCCTACAAAGAGACAAAATAAATATCACCAAGGCCATCAATGCATGCAGATTTGCTATGATAGTTTTCATCCAAGCCTTTGTGGACAGAGTTCTAAATTAACTATCTCATTAAATCTTTCAGCTGCCTAACTAGCCAATCCACAGTCTCGACTCACCATTTTAAATTCATTTTCTATCACAAGCCTTACCTGTTACAGCCTGAGATTTGTTTAGCTGTCTGCAACCAATTAAATTTATTGCAAGCTTCTGTCATAATCTTTTTCCTCAGACTTTTGCCAATTACAAAAGAGGCTTAAAAATCAGTAATCAAGCTCAAGACTAACGTGGGTAAGATTACACTATGTGCTAATGAAATTGAACTAAAACAGCTTGGCACTAACTGTAACGATGATATGAAATAGGGCTACACAAATTGATTTCTCAGCTTGGTTGCTAACTTAAAAGATTTTTTTGCCCTAATTAGAAAGATTGCTGTTTTGTCATTAAAAAAATAATAAATGAAGACAAAAGAGATAGTTTTGTTTGCACTGAAATAAACTGCCCTTTTTCCATGTTGATGACTTTAACCCATACGATGTAATCAAAATTCCATGAGCATTGTTCACCAAAGAAAGAAAAGGGAAGAGATTTATGCCTGATGCCGTTTCTCCCGTCTCCAGTCAGGTTTTAGAGGACTCAACAGGAAACATGAGAGCCCTTTTGCTGCGTGCTGAAGAGGACATGAATTGAGGTCTCCCCTTGCCAAGGGAGCCATAGCTAGAGCTGTCACTCAATCCCCGCAGATACTCACAGCACCCTGATTCACCAGCACTGCCGCCTCCTTCCCCAAGGCTCTGAGCTGGGAAGGAACCGTTTTGCTGCCCCAGCAGTTCACTGCATTGTCTGCTCTAATTTCTAGGACTCTGAGCTAGGGATCAATAACCTCTGAACTGGATGAAGGACTGTGAGGTGATGGGCTACGGTACATCTCCAGCCGAGGCAATTATCACCAGCTGGCTCAGGTGTGTACGGGGGAGGAGAGGAAGCTTTTCCAAGGTGAAAAGGAGTACACCAAGGCTTTCAACAACTTCTCACAGAACTCTCTAGATCTCTAACTCTTTTTTTGTGTTTGTTTCTCCAGTGACTTAAGAGTCATGGATCCATAAGTCAGTTCCCAAACATCTCAGGTCGAGGTTATCATTGAATCATAGCCATTGTGAAATGCTTCACTTTTCAGCATTTTTCCTTCCTACTTTTGTTTGCATTGTTGCCTGCGCATTGCAAGCAAGCCTTAAAATACAGGAACAGTTTAACTTTCCCATCTCTCAGCGCATAGAAATAATTCTGCCTCCCTTCTTCGCCATGCTTAGTGCATTAGCAAACAGCTCATTTAAGACTGCTGGCTTCCCATTTTTACACAGGGAATACTGCAGAGCTGGTGGAAATGTGCAGTACTGCCGTTAGGAGGGAAGAGATACAAGCAGTACAAGCTAACTCCTGCTAGACAAATATTCTGGCATTACAATACTTAAAGTTGTTTTAGACGGCATTTTAAAATGAAATAAAATAACTGTGGGAAGAAAACAAGGTGAAACGTCCTTCCCATCTTGCCCTGTGCTACTCTTTACCCCTTAGCCTACCCCTTGAAAAATGCCCTTACCTAAGCAGAAATGCCACAAAGAAACATCCAGAAGCCAAAAATCTACCTGGAACCTGTGGCAGGGCAGAAGCAGAGTGCCTTGTTTGGGTGCAGGCTGGCTCTTGTGCCTTATCAAACGGTCCACACACAGGGTCCTGTCACCATTTTGGTTTTGCATCTGGGTAAATCAGCCTGTTACCCCCATACAACAATGCAGGAGTAGGCATGAAAACTACCCGGCACCTCTTTAGCAAGAGAACAGGCTCATCTCTGCTGTGCTTGCTCTAAGGGCAGGCAACAGCGTTTCAGTGGTAGCCAAGAGCTATTTCCATCCCATTCTGGTACCAATTATGAGGCATTTTTATCATCACTCTTTGGCATTCAAGACTTCAAAGTATGTTTAAGGAGGAAGACAAGAAATGGTTCAACATCCACACCTGCAACTCTCTGTAATTCAACTACTATATGAATATGTGTGCTTAGAAGTTGAAGACAGCGTCAGAGAGACTCAGCTCCTATGAAGCCCTTTAACACAGGGTACTGAAATTTCTTGATAACAGACATTAAGGTCCCAAAAGAAAAGGCAAAGTGCAGATACACCAACCCACCTGTGCATTCAAAACTGCTTTTGAACAGAAGACTGACTGCCACAAAAATCTCATCCTAAATCAGGAGGAAAATAATTATCTTGATCAGATACACATATGAAGGGTGAATACTAATCTCTATTTTAATGCCTCCTCTGTCATTATTGTCCTGTACTACTGAAATTACTTTGGTCCTCTATCTTTTACATGTGAGTGTATTACCAATGAATAGCTCTGCATCAGCACATTTACCTCAGTAGAGCTCTGAATATCTGACCAAATGAGATTGGTTTCAGTATTCTCATTTTATGTGCAGGGAAAGAGAGGCAGAAGCAAGGGATTATCTCGAGATGTCTCAGCAAACTTGAAAGAGGGCTCTGGGTCACTCAGCTCCACCCCAGCACTAACCAAGCAGCCAACCCAGCACTGCCTCCAACCTCGTCTAACAGCAACAGCCCATCACTGAAAAAGCCAAATATTAGTCTTTGGAAGCAATATCTTTTAAAGGGTAGAGGGAACAGATGTCCTTGTGTTACAGTTCTAATATAAATATCAAGCCCATTGCTTCTGTTGCCAGGCATTCGGATTGTGACTTTAGTTTTCCCACAAAGGGAGCGCATAAGCAAAGCACAGATGGGGAAATCTTAGTTAAACCACAAAAAATAAAATTATTGCTTTTTTTCTGCAAAAAGAAACAGCATTTCTAGAAAACACAAATGTAGATCCAAGCTAACTGATAAGTAATTTTATTTTCATTCAAATGTATTTGTGGATCAAATTTCTAATTAGGATTTTAAAAGATGCAAAGTCAAGGCACCAATCCTTCTGGCTTATACAAACAGAATTTTTTTTTTTAAATCAAGATATACTTTACATTCATTAAATATGAGGTAAGTACTAGAATAAGGGCTGAATCTGTTCTCACTTTTCTAGAAATATTTAGCACATTGCAGAGTCAGTCTGATGAAATCTAAAAACCTTTTTTTTACCCTATTCCAAGTGGGGACAACTATTTTGCAAAAGGTCTCAAGAATTGCAGAATCATAGGTTGGAAAAGACCTCTAAGATCATCAAGGTCAACCGTCAACCCAACACCACCATGCCTGCTAAACCAGATCCCGAAGCACCACATGTACACATTTTTTTAACACCTCCAGGGATGGGGACTCAACCACCTCCCTGGGCAGCCTGTTCCAATGTCTGACCACTCTTTCAGTAAAGAAATTTTTCCTAATATGTAATCTAAACCTCCCCTGACGCAACTTGAGGCCATTGCCTCTCATCCTATCGCTAGTGAGTTGGGAGAAGAGACCAACACCTGCCTTACTACAACCTCCTTTCAGGTGGTTGTAGAGAGCAATAAGGTCCCCCCTCAGCCTCCTCCTCTCCAGACTAAACAGCCCCAGTTCCCTCAACCACTCCTCATAAGACTTGTTCTCTAGATCCTTCACCAGCCTCGTTGCCCTTCTCTGGACACGCTCCAGCACCTCAATGTCCTTCTGCTAGTGAGCGGCCCAAAACTGAACACAGTACTCCTGGTGTGCCCTCACCAGTGCTGAGTACAGGGGCACTATCACCTCCCTGCTCCTGCTGGCCACATTATTCCTGACAGAAGCCAGGATGCCATTGGCCTTCTTGGCCACCTGGGCACACTGCCGGCTCATGTTCAACCGGCTGCCAGCCAGGACCCCAAGGTCCTTTTCTGCCGGGCAGCTTTCCAGCCACTCCTCCCCAAGCCTGTAGTATCGCATGGGGTTATTGTGACCCAAGTATAGGACCTGGCACTTGGCCTTGTTGAACCTCATACAGTTGGCCTCAGCCTAGTGATCCAATCTGTCCAGATACCTCTGCAGAGCCTTCCTACCCTCGAGTAGATTGGCACTCCCACCCGACTTGGTGCCATCTGCAAACTTACTGAGGAAGCAATAGAGAGTTTTTTTTTTTTTACACGAAAGTAAGCTTCCTGGAATGTTCAGTCTTCAAGGTGATCTATGCACTGTTATAAGTCTTCTCAAAATATATATGGTCATGTATAGAAAATTTAAAGGTGCACTCCACCATGCTAGTGAGAATAAAAATCTCTAGTCTGAAGAAAAAAATTGAATGGTCATATGTAAAGATCAAACCATAGAGGAGACAGAGGGACAAATACAGAAGAAAAAAAGGAGGAATAACACAGGGCAAGCAGCAACACCTTGGCAAAGTACCTTTGATGAGTTTAACCAAGACGGCTATTTCCTACATGCTACCAACTCCTTTGCAGACCCCGGGCCTTCAAGTTCTGCCGTTTGTATATGGAAAAAACATGTTTTACAGTGTCTGATACCCTACTGCCTTCACCTCACAGGGCAAGAAATTACCAGCAAAACAAAGGAAATTTAAAGCTACAGGAGTGCAGCCTTGAAGAACAAGTGGAATCAGCAAACCCAGCAATCAAATAAAAGCTTAGGAGTCTGAGTAGAAATTTTTTTTTTTTTAATTAGGACATGAAAGAGAAAAAAAGTAGTATCAGCAGACGCTTCAGAACATGTAAGAAGTTTGTGAAGATTCGTCACCAAGCAGGAATGAGTGCAAACTGAAATACAAGATATCACTCTTGAACAGAAAAAATAAAATTGCCTTACTGTGAGGATGGTCAAACACTGGAGCATATGTGGAGTCTCCATCCTTGGAGTCACAGTCCTGGACAACCTGCTCTAGCTGACCCTGCTTGAGTAAGGGAGTAAAGTAAACTGTGTTCAGAGGACACTTCCAACCTCAACCTTTCTCTGTGTGGTTTTGTATGCTGGGCAAATTATATCCATGTAGCAGCATTGTTGCAAGTTCCTTGCCCTAGTCGAGTGAATCTGGTCCAAACAATGGACATCTAGAACTTCCAAAGCTCATTTGAACTGCTGTGACTCCCTCCTCATCCCTTGAAATAGCAGCAGAAGTAACCAACCTTTTTCTCTCTGATTTTTTAGTAAGGCCCAAACCCTCAACGTCTTAGAGATGGAATCAAATAGATTTGTAGCACTATGCCTTATGCCCAAGTCTAGGGCAATAAGCTATCAAGTCATCCATGTGATGGTTTAGTCCACTAGTCACGAAAAAGTCTTTGTCTACTCTGTGAGATTACTCAGGAGCAGGTTTACTATCACAAAAAATGATAATGTTAAAGACTTTTGACATCACTCCTTAAAAACTTAGCTGGGGCTAAAACGGACTACAGGAGTCAAACAATAACTACTCTTTTTCTGCTGACTTGAGCTAGTTTAGGATCGCTGACCAACTTGTCATGTTTTCCTTTCACAAGGACTAAAAAAAAAAAAAAAACATGGAGTGAAAGTAATCACTCTGAAGGTGAAGATTGATCCTGTAAACTCTGTTTATCTGAACCTCTAAGACCAGCCACTAGCAGCACATTTTATATCTAGATTTCCTTCCAAACCTGCCCTCTATCTAAACATGTGCCTGATAACTTAGAGAAATCAACTGATAAGATTGACTATCTGAGTAGGGAAAAAAATAAAACCAAAATGTACCACTTCTAACAATTAAATATCAAAGCCTACAAAGATGCACAAGGTGTCTCTTGTCAATTGTCCAGAAAAGAAAATTTTGTTCCTTTAAAACTTTTCTTCATTATCTGAATAATGATTTGCTGAGTGTGATTTCAAAATATTTATTAATACTTTTATTGCAAGTTTATTTCTAAACATATGAATCATCAGCAGAAAGGCAGCTCAAAAGGTTTTAAGGATAGGAGCTGAACCCACTGAGGCAATGACAGCCCATTGTGTACTCACAAGTGGGAGCAGTAGAAAGCAAAGCCTTTGCTTTCTGCTTCATGGCTTGATTGACTTGGCAACTAAACAGGCCATTGCTTTGATCTGCTGCAAACTTTCTCCCAGAGCATAAACTCATATTCTTTAAGGAGTTACATTACTGGTCAGACTTCTGTTTCAGTAAGTACCCCTTTCCATCAAAGGATGCTTGACACGTAGTAGAGCAGGGTAGAAACAAAGAAAGGGAAATCACGTAGAAGCAAATTACATGTGCCCAAGAGCAAATTTGCAGTATTTGTTCAGGCAGAATAAAATCATATTAAACGCTTACTGTGTTCCAAAACATTAAGGAGTGATGCATTAGCATGTTTTATCAAGGTATTGCATCCTTTTTGAATCAAAACCATTGACTTTCTATTGTTCACAAACTCAACAGCCAAATGAAGTCATTAGCGGCCAGTTTGGACTGAAAAGCCAGTGACTGGTTTCTGCTAACTTCCTCTGTACATAGTCCAGTCTCGCCATTCCCTTGGTTCACTGTACCTCCCTCCTTTTAAACTACAACTTCTGTATAGGTCTTGGAGATCACATATTCAAATGACTGCACTGAAAGTGAAAAAGGACATACAGAGGTTTTAGCAGCCCAGGTATCAAGAAGGAGTGTAGAAATTATTTTTATTCCACTGATATCAGTAAGAAAAAAAAGGTTTCTGAGATCCTCCAATAAGAATTTGCTACAAAAATACTCCAACATTCTGCAACTATCTACAAAGGAACACACTGTTATTAATCAATCCTACTCCTTCACCACCAAAATGAGTGCCAAATGCTGATTTTCTTATTGACAAATGAAACAATGGAAGCACAAGGAATAGATAACTTTCATCTTCTCTTGTGGTCCAAGCTGAAGCAACCAGACCCCAATGCTTTCTAATGGTACATACAACCTCTATACACTGCTCTTGCATGCTTTGACAGCTTGGGATAGGCAGAGTTGAATTTTTTCACTCATTGAGTAAATAAGAAAGGTTTTAATTTCTATGAATGAAATGTAAACTCTTGTTTCAAAGATTGGAATAGAATCCAAACTCTGCTCTCAAGAAAAAGAAAAGTTAGATGATTCCTGACAATACCTTTCCGATTCTGTCAAAGAGTGAGGAAAGAAGCTTCTCTGTTCTAATTAAGAGACGGAAATTACTTTGAGCAGTTCACTGGTTGCTTCCAGATTTACCACCAGCTTTATGACTTTAGACATATGCTGCAGAGGCCTGAGCCGGTGGGCAAGAGTGCTGCATGGCGTCGGCAGGGAAAGGCTTAACTCTAGGTCAGGCTTAACTTGCAGTGCTGGTCTGCCAAGATTATCCTCTATTCACCTCTCACACAGCACATGTACTAACACTGTTGTAAGAACCAGTGAAATAAGTGTTTGTAATGGACCCTTATGCCCCTCCTCTCTGTATTCAGTTTGCTTTGTGAACCATCACACAAGACAGGCAAGAAGGGCAGGAAGGGAAAACAATCTTGATCCCTGTTGAAAACAAAACCACAAGTGTCCCAAACCAGGAACAGCATCTGCTGACTCAGAGGCCATGGCAGCCGACCTGTGCCCGAGAAGGCTGAAGGCTGGCAGAGACATGAGCACAGGCAAGGAGCTGCTGAGAGCCCCAGGGCCCCGCGGGCGGCTGCCCACAGCTCCAGCGCCCGTCGGCCAGCCAGGCTCGCCTCCAGCTGCGGTGCAGGCAGCCATGATGCTGCAGCAGCTGCCTTGCACAGAGCGTCTGCCTTCGGCACACGCACTCTCCCTGTACTTGTTTATTCAGAGCCACGTCCTGGAGCTGGCTTCTCGAAATCATCTGCAATTTAGGCAACAGCAGGGGAAAAGCAGAGGAAGAGCTAGCCTCAGAAGAAAGGCAGGCAACATACTAGGTAGCTGTGGGCAACACTTACTGCTGAGACTCTCGCCCTCTTTTTACTCTTCCTGACACAAGCTGGGGTCAATCCTGTCAGCCCTAACCCGGTTCCCCTCCTGCCCCCGGCCCCCCGGCTCTGTTCAGGCCCAGGGCCAGAAATTTGGCCTGCCCAGGCCCCCAGGCCCACCATGAGCAGTGCCTGGCCCTGGGCCTTGCGGCCCCCACCGGGCTTGCCGGGCACCACCCCGGGGTCACTGGAGGACCCTGCTTCCCCCCTCTTGTTGGGGAAGCCCTTGGAGCAAGGTCACTGCCGCTCCGCGCCTTCCACCCGGCCACCGCATCAGGAGCAGGCCACCAGCAGAGAATGAGACAGCTGCTGCCAGACTGGCTGCTTCAGGAAGCCCCATTTCACTGCCTGGAGCATCACAGCTTAACAGAGAGAACTTACCCAAGTTAGCTGAAATGGGCAGCTTACCCATGGAAAAAGTACTTTTTGCTCTGCTTTCACGTCAGCCTCAACCGATATCACTCTCGGCACATGGCTTTGTTCTGCTTCCAAAACGTTCCCAACCGCCTGTCATTTCACGTGCTTCTGCCTTCATCTTCCTCATCCTCCCTATTATTTCTTTTTCATCTGACACCTTGTCTTCTTCCTCTATAAAGAAGTACAGCCAAATTGCATAAGCGTATTGCATAAATCCCAACTGCAAGCACCCCTAGATGCTTGTCATGACATCTTGCTTCTGGTATTCCTCTTCATCACAACCCCCCCATCCCCCTGATGTTCTCTAGATTTCTGAGTTTTCAGACAAGAGCTATCTTATTCCCATTTTTGCACTGATGTACTGCCAAAGGGCAACTACCTTGTCGGGTTATTAATGGCAATTATTACAATAACAAGTTCAAGAATAATTATTTTGCAACTAAATTATACTTGCTCTTACTTTAGACATTTAAGTGACGAATGCCTAAGGGCTGTCAAATCCCTGCAATTAGTACCATATTCAGTGCTAAAGGAAAAGCCTCTGAAGCAGCACTGAATTCTAGATTTTTTTGGGGTTTATTACTATTTTGCACTGCGGAATTGGAGAAGGGAAATATCACACAAGCAACACTGACTCCAAGGCTTCTGTGTGCATTCATTAACCAAAATCCAAAACTTCAAAAAACTTCTTGCAGATCTACTGGCTGCATTAGAAAACAACACTCTGTTTTTATTTTCATTTTGGTAAATTTGTGGGAAAAATCAAAGAAATAAAAGCACACAACTCTGCTGCAATCAAATCTACTTTATTTTTTCCATTTTCTGTTTGCTTTGCCATGTTTAAAGCAAGAACAAAAGGCTTTCGGCTAAAGCTTCAGCATGCATGCCCAACCATGAAATACAAATACTTCTTTCATCAGCAATGTACTGATGAGAAGACAAAGCTATTATTATATTTCTCCTGCTAAGATAGACTTAAAGCAGTATTTTCATCACAACTGCATACAACCTCTAAACTGTCAAGGAAGTGGGATCAAAAGCAGCAGCAGACTGGACTCTCCATCTTACGACAAATAGTTAATCCCCAGTGACAAGACATGTTCAAGACGACATTTTTTCTTCCTCCTTAGAGGACTTCATAAAAATGTGTTTCAGAGGTTAGTCTGTGCTGAAGGTGCAGCAAGACCAGTAAATTGAGTGAACAAGAAAGCTCCATAGGGAAGGTCATCCCTCCTCAGCAATCTTTACTCCCCTGTTTCACACTTAGGGCTGTGGAGCTGCACCAGATGGGATGGAAATTTCCCCCCTGGGATTAGAGACATTTGTTCATCAGATGTTTGTGCCAGCACAGAGGAAGCAGTGCCAAGGGAAGACACTATGAGCATTTGATTCTAGCTGCAGCATTTGTCTGAAGTACAGGCTGCATTTCTTTACCCTCCTGTAAGCGCTGTTTCGGCAGAACTCTAAATGCTTGCAAATGAGGCAAACACTTCCTGTTAACGGTTGGCTTAATTTTCACCCCATCTTTCTGAGCTGGAATCTCAAGCAGTGGAAGAGCATTTAAGAGGAGAAGCTGCGATCCCAGTTTTTAAGTGTCATCTTTGTTCTTCTATGCAGTAGATAGAATCATAGAATATCTCAAGTTGGAAGGGATCCATAAGGATCATCAAATGCAACTACATTTCCTATCTCCATTTGACAGATTCAAATCAATCAGCTGATACATGCGTTGGTATACAAAGAGTTAAGCACATAGTAAAATAATCTGTCTAAATGATTTTCAGTCTGCAGTGAACTTCTCTGGCTAGCCAGTGTTGGCTAGACGTAGGAAATCCACATGCTAGAAAGAAACTAAACAAGTGTACTTAATTAAGCATAGCTTTTATAATGAAGGTATTATAAATGAAACCCGTATCCTTAAGATATATCAGAAATACTTAAAATTCCAGTGCTGATTGTCTGTTAGTCAACTCTCAATAGAGAGTTTTCCTACTAGCCAGATTTAAAGGCTCAGACTCCAGACAAATTGATTGCTCATAAAAAGAATATCAGTTACATCAGACCTTTTGCTGTATGCTGAGCTTTGACAGGTTGGAGAATGATGTCCCCCACAGAGCCAAACCACGTGTAAGCACAAAGCCCATATGGCTGAGTTGCATTGTTCTCTTTCTCCCATGCTGACAAGCAAAACTTCCTTTCTCTCATCTCTCTCAACAGAGAATTTCTGAGCTTGTCTGCTAAGATTTTTGAGATATAATCCATCACTAAACAAAAAGAAGCCCTGTAAGACCTACCATCTCCAGGTCTTACTAGCAGTTCCTTCAACTCATAAACAGCAAGTCAATACCTGGACTCAAAAGACATCTTTCGGGTCACATCTTTTTAAAGAAAACATGCTCTTTGCAAAAATTGTTATACTCTGTCTCATGCTTTTCACCTGCTTTTTATTCAGGCTGTAGGCTTGTTAACATGAGGTATTAACAGGTATTTTTATAGCCTGCTAAAACTCCCAGTATGCATTATAGCCTTCATGTATTACAGCTGCATAACAGTACTGCTAGCAGAACATGGAAGAGTAATTTACTGACAATGACTGTAATTGAACATACACAATCTACTAACAATGCACTAACAGAAAAATACATTATATATAACACAAATATCATATCAAATTTTAAGAAGGAACTGAAGGCAGCGAGGCAGCATTAACAACACCTATTAATTATAGATATTGCAGAGAGACTCCTTCCTGGTTTGTTTTTAACTTTTATTAATGTAGACTCCACAGCTGTGCCACCGCATGCCACTTTTGCTGAGTCTTTGCTGTCTTTATCATTAGCAAGCTTTACTCAAGTCCATCCTGAATCTCCTGCGTTGCAGTATAAGATCTCGCCCATCCACTAAGGACACAAAGAAAAAATATGTATTCCTTTATATGGCAATATCTTCTTACATATTTGAAGACTTCACCTTCAGTCTATTCTTATAGATGCTTGTAGGTGACCACAAGTTTCCTAGACCTTGTCTTCTCATTTTCCTCCTCAAGGCTCCTTTTGATTGATCCTTCTCTTTTTAAATGTGTGATGTTCAAACTCTTGCTGCAGAGTAAGCAGACAGATGAGCTAACTTCAAACATATTTATAGATAATACTTCTGGTTACACTATTGAGTATTGCACCTTTGTTGCACTTAGTGCAAGCGAAGACATAACAGATCTGCACAACCTGGAATCAGATTGCACACTGTAAAGAGGCAGTTTAAAAAGCCCCTACCCTCACACTTTAACAGGAGTCTTAGTGTTTCAACAAGCTGATTCATTAATACTATCTCTTTCTGTCAGAGAGAGATGACTTCTAACTGAAGACTTCCCAAATTTTGTTCCCACTGGTTGTCACACTATTGGGACTGAGTTGTAAGATAGACATCTGTTTTTTTAATACTGTGTGCAGCAACTCTTTTGAAAGGAAATCCACGTCTTCAAGAATATCTCCGAGTTAAGACATACCCAGAAGTCTCCAAGAATCATGACTTTTTCTTATTTGGCATCTTTATCTTCAGAAAATGAGGTGGGAAAGAGGAGCAGCCACAGAGCTGCTAAGCAGAGCGGATTCTATTACAACAACACAACAGTACTTGCTGGAGGAGCAGCTATTGAACTGCGGATAACCAGACTACCCATGCATCACAGACCAGAAGGAATGAATAGCAAAAAATGGACAAAGAGCAGAACAGATATCCTCACATGATCCAGCTTCTCAAGAAAAGACCGGGAGGCTTAAAAATATCAAAGCTACTTCTATAAAGATTGTTGAACGTATTTCTGTTAATCTATTCCCACCCACCCCTTAGTTACAGCTTCCTCTGGCTTCTTGCAGAATTTGCTACTGGACTCAAACAGATGACACGGCTTCACAGCGATTACACTGGCACAGCGTGCCGTTTTCCCTCTGTCCTTTCACTGATATGCCCAGTAACTGTCATCTGCGGGAATTTAAACCAAGGGTCATCCATGTAGTAGAGTGCACTTCATTTCATGTCTTCCAAAATAGCATTAGAATATAATCAGTCATAATTTCCACATAAATCAATGACACCTCCAGGCTGAAGACTTAATGCTACGCTTTGTGCCCAACCGCCTGTGTGTAAAACAGACTCTCTTTCTTCAAGAAACTGTCTGCAGGAGGAATATATACCTATGTCGCACCAGCCTCCAAGTAGGACCAAGCCCTTTTAGTCCCGTTAGATTTTCCTTTATATTTCTCTATCATGTTAAACTCCTTCCCCTTGCTCAAATTCACTAGAGACAGATTGTCACAACCCAAATCTTTAAGATATAAACCCAAAAATCATTATGAGTGCATGTATTGACTTTTCACTTTGGAGCAGAGGCAGGGTTTTTTGATTCCTGTTTTTATGTTTGTTTCAATCATTCATGTCATCTGGGTACAGAAGAATCATTCAATGTCTAGCTCTAAATTCTAACAAATCTGTGAATAATTCATGCAATGGAGGAGACCAAATTACCACCTACCTGCACCTGTGGATGCCAAGGGATTAACAGTCATTTATAAGGTCTCTTTTCTCCTAAACTGCATTCCTGTTGCACCAAATAACACACTCGATCAGTGTGGCTGTCAACTTCGGAGAGCGAAACAGATGCATCACTGGAAGGCATGAGTTCCTTCCTAGATTAAATAAAATTCATGAGTGTTCATCCTGTACATCACCTCACCCCAGACTTTGAGGTCAGCACTTCATCTCCCAGCAGAAGGGCACGCACTTACCTCACAGCCTCAAGCTGAGAGTCCATCTCTGCATTAGGGGAAAAAAAAAAAAAAACATGTAAAAAATACAACCCCTCATATCATGAAGCTTGGTATAAGGTAAAAGGAAATCTGTACTTTCTTTTTTGTTACAAGTCAGTGAAACAGGTCTGTCTGATCCTGTTCCACACACGCTGAACAAAGATTTTCACTGTGCAGCACAAGCAAGTGCCAGCTCCCGCTGCTAGATCAGATAAATTCTTTTGTGCCTCATTTTGTAGGTAAAGAGGAAAATTTTTTACCCTGGCAGTCCTTCTGCTCCAGGAACAGAGCCTGAAGTGCTGTCTCCATTGGGTCTGTGGAGCTCTGGTCTCTGCGGTGTGCAGGGTGCTGGGGGCTGCCTGAGGCAGAGCTCTATCACAGCACAGGGGTCTTTGCTGGGTTTTTGTACTGACCACCATTATTCCCACAAGCCCCAGCAATGCAAACATTGTATTTGATCTGGAGTTGCTCCCTTTTGCAGGCTCAGCATTCAGAAACACAATAGATGCCCTCACACCTCCTGGGGGTCACCAGCATCCCCCTGTCCTTGGGGAAGTGATGTTCCTGGGGTCTCCCTGCCCTGCCCTAAGCTCAGGAGCTGCCACCACAGCCAGGAGGGGCTCTCGGCCCTGCTCCCACCACCTCCCCAAAGAGACAGACACAGCTCAGCACTTGGAGTTGCCACACCAGTCCCTCCTCCCACATCTCATCCTTCCTGTATGCTAAGGGCTCCTGGCACAAGACGATACCACAGGAAAGGCACAGGGACACTGCCCGCAGCACCGTGGCACGGGATTTATTCTGCCTCAGCCTGCCATGAGGCCCTGAACCCAAGCCGCTCCCATGGCAGGGCAGCTCAGCGCTGTCCTCCACGTCGCTCCCAGCGGCACACGTTGCTTGGCCAGGAGGGGCAGCTGGGTCTTTCGCATCCCGCCTGACCACTGCTAGAGAAGAGACCACCGACATCCAGAGCACGAGCCTCCCAGGCCAGCACCGAGGGGAGGTCTGAAGAAACGCTCGCAAAGAACATGATCTGAACTTGTTCCCTCCACACTGACATGCTGTGGTAGAGCCATGGGACTTTTCTGTACTATTTCCAACCTCATTTCTCGTCTTGCTTGGCAGCTAGGTCACAGCTTGCTGTTATGTCCCTAGTTTTGCTAACCTTTATCGAAAGCTTGAAGCTGCAAACTCTACTGCACTGCCATGTGGTTTCTATCAATGGTAACATGGACAATATTCTCCTGGGTTGAACACAGAAAATGCAGATTGAGCAAATCAAATCATTTAATAACTTTTTCCCATAAAATTTGTTTCAAAAGAAACTGAAATTATTATGCACCTACACACATAAAAATCTTTCTTTCTCTGCTTTACCATGAGGAAAGAAAACAAAAAAACCTTAATTCTAGTTTAACACTTTTAAAAACTACTAAGATTTTTAGAGATTTGCCCTATTTGGGATTTTTTGTTGTTATTGTTGGTCTTTTTTTTAAGTTTATATTCTTTGGATGAAACACTCCTGAAATTCAAGATCAGATATGGATAATATAAAGTAATATTTAGTTTCCAAATGTTTGCAAGGTAAACAAGCAACCTTTCACCCCCTTTGGCCTATACTAAGAATCACCAGTTTCCATTGGGTGGCTCAGAGAAAGCCAGTAAAGCTATCCAGCCCAAAACTAACTTCTCTGCGAAGCCTACGGCATTGTATTATGTTCAAGTACCACAACAGGCTTTGATTGTGGCTTAGGAATCATCACAATATGTAGCTATAAGTTGTTTGACATAATTGTTTCCTCAGTAATTTGAGGTGCCAACACTAGGTAAAGGAAAATGTGTATGATCTAAACCGTCCTAATCTATCACGGCTACTGGAAGCTGCTTACAATAGTTCTTTCAGAGAAAGATGCATGGTCCGGAGTCAGAGTGCTTCTCAAGGAGGTCAGAAACAACATGGACTATGCTAGATTGAGTCTCCTTCACATCTCCTTACTGTCTCATTACAGTGTTGTACCTAATTTGTCAGTTGGCTTTGATTAAATTTGTAGCTGGCTCTAGTTGATGCCAACTTGATGGCAATTTCCCAGTTCCATCACATTGCTGAAATTACCCAGCTGGAAAAAAAACTTACCAGGAATATACTGGGAACATTAAAGAATCAGACCTTTAGTGCTTCCCCTCCTTGCAAATGGTATGAAGCAAATCAACTGTGAACAAAACTAAGAGCAGAAATTGGCATGAATTATGCAAGCTATCTTAACTGAACATTTTTTTCCCCTCATCATATTCCTGCTTTACCTAATGCAGGAAAATTCTTTCAGATAGCTGTTAATTTTTTTCTTGGCTTCTTTCGTACATCACCAGGAACACCTCCCACCGGGTTTCTCAGGAGATTGCTAAAATAACATAAGTAATGCAGTACAAGTATTCTATGATTAGTCATCGGGACAAAGATCTTTCTGGCTTTGCCTATTGCTTTCTGCGATTTCTTTCAGTGCATCAGCACAGTCCTTTGTTTGTTCTCTGTGAACACACTCGACGTTCTTCAATCCTTGTAGTACCTATGTGACAAGTTATTGCACTTAAAGTCATATTATGGGCAAAAGGGGAAACACTTCATTTGTGAAGCCAAGAATTTATTGTTACACTAATTAAAATCTTAACAGCCTAACTAAAAATACAATAAACTGTTATTACAGTGCAGTTACAACTAAACTGACCTTTGGAGCCCAAATTATCTAAACAGTACAATGCACAGCTCAGTAATACAGTCAAAGATTGCTACACAAAAGCGTTGCCTGGTGTTACGCTCTCCCTTGCCCTGTCCCTCTGGCTCTCAGGGGTGACAGTAAGTCATCCCCAAGAATCAGCTGGGTCAGGAGGTTGCAACAAGTTGTTAGCATCCCCAGTCCTTTGTAGGGAGAGCATCATGTTCATGATGGGGTTTCTTCCTCGCCTTTATAAGGAGGGTGTTGTCAATGGTTTCTTCCTTCTCCCTCCAGGGCCCGCGTTTGAGTATTTGTATATAATTTCTAAGGCAGTTCTACACTTTACTCTTTCTTCACTGGTATGCAATTTGGTATTACATCCAGATTTTCTGTAGGTAAGAAACTCTTTTTCTACGTAAGTCTGATCCCTGTTCCTTTTCTCTTTGTTACTACTAAAACTGGCATTGCACAGCTCTGCAGTTCTTTAACTGAGCATGTTTAAGTTGTCAGTAGCCCTAAGGCCTCCAGTATTATCCTTTGCCCCTTCCATTATCACCCCGTGCCTCCACTCCTCTACACCACATCCTGTGACTTCTTTGGTGGCCTCTGCTGTTGTACCATGCTCACATTACCCCACACTACATTACGCTATGGCCATAAATGTTTCATTCTAAGAACTACTTGTTGCAACTACATATAAAAAGTTATTATAATTTCAAATGCTTATACAAAATGAAGCAGGAGCGAAAGAAATCGGGCAACAGCCTCCTCTTCATTACAAAAAATTTTTATTGCAGCTAAATAAATAAAAATAAAGGTCTGGGCTGGCTAAGACAAATTCAGCCAAAGCCAAAGAACAGTCAGTCCCAAGGCCTTACAAGTTGGTTAATCTTACAGAGTAAGTGGGTTACAGGGCTACAATGACCAAGGGTCCCCACTCTTCCCAAAGCAGCAGAAGTCAAGTCTCAGTGTCCTCAAATTTTGTGCACAGTTGCAGCCATTGAAAAGTAGCGTGCACTTCTCTGTTGCTTCCAGTCCCATAAGGCCAATTACATCCCTTCATAGGCAAAGCAAATGCTTGGAAGGTAATAAAAAGATTATTTAGGGAAAAAAACCCAGCCACACCAGATCGAGCTATGGATGCGAATGTACCAGGTTCCTTAATTAGCAACATTTGCTCCAGAGAATCATTTGGTTTGTTTTTGTTTCTACAAACATAGATCAGACTGAAAATGATGGAGATCATGAGTTTAGCAGCTGCAAGAGGGGAAATTGTGCAACTCCTCAAAAGTAGGTGTTCCAGAAAGACTAAGTGCAAGTCACAGCTATTCCTGGCTGAGCACCTATTCCACTTGTTAGCCAGCCAATGACACATTTTTTTTTTCTGCTGATGGCTGGATTCCAGATCTTGAAAGTTTATCAATGCATTTATCATTTGTGCTTATTATGACAAGATTTTATCTACATAAGTTTTATCACCTCGTTGTGGCCTCACTTTACACAAGTTTGCAGCCACATTCCAGTCAAAATTGTCATCAGCTGAGTGGAAATACACCATGAAAAACTAAACTGCAACTTTAGTAGAGCACAAAACAAGACTATGCCTCTTTTCAAGCATCCCCTCAATGTCCGACTCCAAGTGGGAGTGGGAGGGGAAGCTGCTTGTCCACTTTCCTCTTCTGAATACAGTGTTTCCCGGACAGTATCTGAAGTCTGGAACGTACTTGCAGACTTTTGTGTCTTTTGCCTAGACTAACTGGTTTTCACAGAGATCAAACATAGCAGATTTTAATCTACCAGGCTGTGAAAAAGTCCGTCAAGTCCTGACAGCATAAACCAAATGAAATAAACAGAGGTTTTTTTTCCAAGTATAATGTAGTTTAGAGAAGCAGATGTTACCACCTTCTGGCAGAGAAAAAAGCCACATTTTCAGGCAAAACAGCCCCTTAATACACATTGAAGAGCCTGCACAGTGGAACACTTGGTGCAATCCATAAAAGTCCAGTTTGTGAAAGCAACTGATTGCCTACAGCTATCTTTTGAGACCTCCAAGGAAAGAAGAAAGCCACTGAAGAACATACCTTTCTATGCCCAGCAGGGTCTGCAGTGCTACATCCTCATTATGCCAAGCACCACACAGAGTGCAGCTTGTAGAAGACTGAAGACCGTAAGGAGATCCTCCACGGTTACATATATTCACAGAACAGAACAGGTGGTCTGTTTTGAGCTAAACCTATTCATCTTAATCCACATTCTACTTTAATGAAGTTGTCCTTATTCTAGCTTGCATCTCCAACACAACCCAGTTACAGTTTCACAGGATTGTTGAAGTGGGAAGGAGTCTCTAGAGTTCATCTAGTTCAACCCCTGCTCAAGTAGGGTCAGCTACAGCAGGTTGCAAAGGACTGCGTCCCTTCATGCTTTGAATATTCCCAAGAATGGTGACTCCACAACCTCTCTGAGCAGCCTGTGCCAGTGCTCTAGTCACCTACACAATAAAAAAGTGTTTTCTTGTAGAATTTGATGGAATTTTCTGTGTTTCAGTTTGTGCCTACTGCCTGTTGTCCTGCCACTAGGCACCACTGAAGTTTGGCTCCGCCTTCTTTACTCCCCCCATCAAATGCAGGAAAGTAAGTCCTCATTTCTGCAAGCACTTGCAGTGATCATCTATGTCCAGAAGATTCATGAATGTCCCATAGGGCCAATGGCACACCATGGCTGGTTTAGCAAGTACGCTGTGCTACAGCAGACATTCATTGATTGTTCTTGAGATGTTCTGCATCATTTACTTTCCTCCAAAGAGTGACAGGGAGCAGCTGGAGAGCTCTTCAGCACAACTATCTGCCTAAGCTTCTCTTATACCTGACACATTATTCCCATAGTCTTCCGTATAAACTACTATTTGCAGTGAGCCTGAGGATATCTGGCTGCCTGCAGGACTGGTTTACGTGCAATAATGTAGCCTCTTGATCCAGAAGCTGTCTTGAAATTTCCAGCAGCAATGGAAACCACCTTGCATCTTGACCCAGGAACCCCCAAGGGCCTGCATTTCAGCCAATAACTTCCCTGGCTGGTATGGCCTTATGCCTACACTAATGTTTATTTCCCATGCTTCGGGCTCAGATACAACACCAGGCTGACAATATCCACTGCTGACAAAGGACAAAAAGCAGGGTTACTCACATTTGAACACACACTTCCATCACTTCAACCTCAGGAGCCTTTGAATGCTTGCCAGGTGAATTCTCTTTTCATTTTCATACAAGTCATTGCTGATTCACAGAGGTGGAGGAGGAAAGTAGTGAGGGAAACACACGTCACAATACTAAAGAAGCAATCTTGGTGTAAACAGCCCAGCTGGAAAAAGCAAACAACAGAAACCTTATGAAACAGTTTGACCTTAAGTTTCCAGTCGAGCTGTGCGGACCCTCCCACACACAATCAATACGCACCCTCCAGGACTGCTTGCAATCTACGACATGCCATGAGGTCCTGAGTCCACACTGCTTGCCCTACGTGCACAATACTCAGCAGCAGTTCTTTTTTCAGCTTATCTGAGAGAAAAATCTGTGGTTTCTCTGCATACTGTTTGTGCTGAGCCAGAGACAAGCAAGGTGGAGCATTTTAGACTGGCTTCCCGCTAATGAGCTAACATTTCCAAAGTGGGCTCAGGCAGATGCAGCTATAAAAGTACTGTAATTCCAATTCATTGGCCCCCAGTGGAAATGAAGCAATGAATAAGACAGCTGCTTAACAGTGATCCAAGAAAGAAAATTATGATTAACACTTGTCTTCTTGCCTTAACATCTTCCTTTTTTCTTTACACAAGGCGATGTGTGTGATTAATGTCACATTTAAAGAAAGTATCTTAGTACAGGTTTTTCTTCCTCTATCTACAAAGGTAAACTTCATCTACATCAAACAAATGTGTTTCTGACCTACTGAGGCATGCGGCTGGCTATCCAATGACCATGTTTTCTCTTCCTTCTGTGGAGTTCTCATGTCAAAATTATCACACTTTCCACCCACAAGTCCTTTGAACATTTATCTTCATATGACATCCAAAGTATGGTCTAAAACAATTTGGTAAAAGCTGTCATCATTCCTCATCTCCCTCATATAACCCAGTGGTTTGAACAACATGCTATGAAATAGCTACAATAAACCATTGACCCACTTGGAATGTAACCAGCGGGCTGAGCAAGGAAACCTCACATTGCTTTAGTGTCCAGAACCCTGCTTCATCTGCTGTCTGCAGACATACGTAGAAGTTTTTCAATACATCAGTCATTGTCTATACTGGGCTACAAGTTCTTCAGAGAATCTGCTCTGCCTTTCAGGAGTGGCAACCTCTGAGCACCAGCCAGATAACTGTACTCCATGATACCTTCCAGAGCGCCCACGTTCATACAACTGAGTCATGCTCCAGTGCAGCGGTCAGTGCATACAGACACACTCTTTCCAGAGTCAGGCTCCTTTCAGACTTCTGATACTTCTGGGATCCTGCCCAAATTCTTCAGCTGCTATAACTGAAGGAAGAAAGGCTTGGAAATACCACTCTTCAGCAGTAAAAATGGAGGCACAAATTCAGGCACATCCCATTCTCTAGATGAAGCCTAGACGGGTTCAACACTTTCTCCTAGAGCTGGAAGAATCATTGTTCTGTCAAATGCTGATCTTGGAATATTTCTTTAAAGCAGAGGGGCTTGTTTTGGTCCTCTGAGACAGGCTGAACAAACCCTGGGCCCGTGCTAGATAACCTGAGCTAGCACATGCTCACAGCAAAGTTATTCCACAGCCACATATTTCTCTTGCCACCATATAAGTAAAAGTGTGAAGCTACTGTTTGGCAACATTTTCACTTTGCGAGACAGTTTCAAATACAGACTCTTTAAAGGAACATTATCATATTTTGCAAAGTTTTTAATACTTTTTAGCCTGCACTTCTCATACATTTTAAAATCATAAATTTATGTGAAAACTAACCTTCTGCATTATTACTTTATTGTCCTCTACAAAGCTGTTGATATAGGCACCCCATTCAAGAATATGAAATGGAAGTATTTACATGGCTATGTCTCTTGTGAAATTCACTACAGCTGCAGGGGACCCAGGGTACACCTTATCCTTCCCCCCCCCAATATAACACCGACAGAACTGTCAGCAAGGTAGCTTGCACAAGGAATAAAGGAGGGAACTTGAGAGTTAAAGGCATGACTCCAGAACAGAGCTGTAAACCATCTGACATCTTTTGTAGATAAGGATCTGAAAAGAGGACTCCTAACATGTCAAAGCAACAAGATGCAGTAATTTATAGATGGTGCAAACTCAGGTAAATGAGGTAGAGAATACATTAAGATTTGAATAGTTGTGATTTTTTAATTTTAATTTTAAAAAGTATGGGTACAAAAAGCCCAGATGATCATACTCACACACTGAGAGCTGGTAACTCATCAAATAAATCAGAAGCAGATATTCTCTTGAAAAGAAAAAGAATTTCTGAAAATGAGGTTTATCTTCACTATTCATATAGCACCTAAAATACTGTCTCTGTTGCAGGGATGCTGAGGATTGATAGACAATAACATCCAAAGGAACTCTGCAATTAAATTTGAGGGACACTTATTCACTCCAAGTTTCGAGAAAAAGGTTTCCATATGAAGTCCTTAGCTTTTCTGTGAAACATAGAAAAGACATGGCACCAAAGGCATCATCTGGATCCATGCAGTCCCCTCACTTAAAATATCAGTAGATAAAGCAAAGTGAATAGATGCAGCACTTTTACACATATTGATTCCCCTAATGTTTGGTCAGGTTGACAAATGGTTTTTTTTAAAGGAAGCTGTGCATTTTCATGTTCCAGCCTCTTCCACCCAGAGGTACGTCACTAACACCAGTCAGAGCCCTTCCAGACACCCCTCCCCACCTCCACCCCACCCCTGTATTTGCCAGCTGGCCCAGCAGCTCAGCTGCTCCTCCTCTTAACTTACATTTGGATTTTGTTTCTTCCAGGGTTTTTGCTTGAATTTTTGCAGCTGGCACTTCTTTCTTCCTCTACAGGCAGATGCCATCAGGTGGTGTGAGACAGATCCATCAGCACCCTCCATCATCTGAGTGTGACCTAAGCAGCTAAGACATCCGTATACCTGGGCCTTGTTCCTCTGCCACTCCAGAGAGCTACTGTCCAGACGCAGCGCCCCTTTTGAACATCTAAACAATGAGTACTCCTACAAACTGCTCGTGGCTCTACACCAGATACCATGATACTCTGAGGTTGAAAAGTCTCAGGAAGAAGCCTTCATGCCCCTTTCTACTCATGGAAAAAAAGACAGAAAAGGGGAATATGACAATAGGTTTTTTAAGAATCCAATCTGACCTTCCTCAGCAAAAATAAAACTTCATGTGCAAGAAGTACCCTGGCACTAGCATGCATTGCACAGATAAAGGCATGCTTGAATAAGAAGTTTCCAAGTTATTTGTCAGATCAGTCACTGCAAGAGGCAACAACAGGGTTTTACTCACTTTTTCCTATTCCATACATTTTTTATTATATTCCCTCATGTATTCCAACAGCTGTGCTAGCAATGCTCTACCATAATAGACTTTAGACTCCCCAATTTTTTTTGTATCTGCTATATTTAGATCTGTTGTTCAAACCTCTTGATCTAACTATTGGCATGACTCACCAATTGTTGGTAGAATACTGTTATAAATAATCAGCATCTTACAATTAGAGACAATGTCTTCTGAATAAAATCAGTTGACTGGAATCCTTTGTGAGCCAGTCAGCAGTAGATATCAGAGAAAAACCTTTACCATTTCTAATTTTGTGTTATTGATCCAAGAATGCTAGAGATAAAACACTGCTGGAAAACTTCCTGGAGATTACGTCAATACACGCTGAGTATTAACACAATAATTTTTAAGAAGCCAGACACAATCATTCATCCCTTTTAACATGTGCCTGGACTTTAGAATTACCTGTTGTTATTTCCAGATCATTATTTACACTAACTGAAGAGCTTACCTTTGTCCCAAAAAATTAATTTTAAGGTTTAACAGGAAAACTCACCCCAGCCTGAGCAACAGTACTCCAAGTAGTTTCTTTAAGTGTCCAGACCTATTTGACTTAGCAACCACACAGGCAGCTACACATATGAGCTCCAATATCTGCATTTTTGGCAAGTTCCCCCAAGCTACAATTTGTACTTGATATAGCTTCATAACAGAGATCAGCCAAAGCAATCTCTGGACCTTGCCACCTCCGGCGCCTCTGCCCAACATAGCCTGTGAGAAGACTGGAGTGACACACTACACCGGTGGCATTTGCGGAGATGTAGCATCCCCCAGTTTTGGGCACGCTCTGAATTCAGGTTAGCCAGGAGCCCTGTCTTCTTTTAGAGGCAACACACTGCTCTTCAGCTGCTGAGTGGCCTTTTGTCTCCGAAAGGCAATCTTCCAGCTTCCAGCATTGTTTAGGGGTATGCTTCACCTATAATTTGGCAAGGCAAATTTTTACCTGGCACACCAGAAATGTTACTAACTCCAGATAGAAGTTATTTTAAGATGCTTTTATGCCAGTACAATCTTTCTTGATTTCCATTTCTACCAGGGAATAATTTTTAGCTCAGTGAAAAGAAAAAATATATCCCTCTACTATCTTTCCAGAATAAGATTATTCAAATGGGAATCAAATCAGTATCTTTACAAAGAAATCTTTGTTTTCAAGCCCAGCATACCAAGCAGTACCTTCAGAGTGCCAGTGAATTGATGGCATCATCTTTCCTGACAAGGCAGAAAACCTTAAAAAAAAGCTGTAGGAAGTCTGAAATATCTCATGCTTCAACAGTTCATATTCGACAGCGTTGATTATTAATGCCCTCCTTTTAACTCCTACTCATGTAGCAGAATCTGCTGCTTGACTGCTCACATGGCATTAGCTTCATCTACAAGCATCCCTGGCACCCCCTGATACCACGACAACCCAGGGCTATCTATCATCTCCACATCAGCACGGGTGGTCAGTCTGCAGATCAGCCTCCCCAGATCAGCGTCCTGAGGCCACATGAGTTTTAAATGCCTGTGATGGTCAGTCACACTCAGATGACAGCACAGAAACAATAAAAAGAACACAGAAGCCTATTGCTTATTTTTCCCCCCCCTCCCCCCTCCAAACTATGTCATTTAAGCTTTTTTTTTTTTTTTTTTT
>Ga0065711_1026391_pt1 | contig 74054 bp, 29 predicted proteins | sample Hoacrofraction12_FD_59098 | JGI IMG/M metagenome (GOLD analysis project Ga0065711, IMG submission 59098) | Hoatzin crop microbial communities from Cojedes, Venezuela - Epithelial fraction 12 v2 (version 2) | ecosystem: Host-associated > Birds > Digestive system > Esophagus > Crop | place... | reverse complement strand
TGGACAAGGTCCTGTGCAGCCTGCTGTAGGTGACCCTGCTTCGGCGGGGGGGTTGGACTAGATGACCCACAGAGGTCCCTTCCAACCCCTACTATTCTGTGATTCTGTGATTCTGTGAAGCCCAGGACAGGGTTCTGCACTCTGCTGGGACTGATGCAGCTGCCTCTGATGCTGCTGCTAATTCCTCTCTGCTCTGGTTTCTCTGGTAAGTCCTGACACACTTATTAACTGTGAATAATGACAAGGTGGGTTCAGAGTAGCCTGCCACAGACAGGTATTACATGGAATAGGTTTTAACTTCTCATACCATTAAAAGGAAATCAGTGTCCTGCCATATCGACGAGCTGACAGGTAGTGTCTGCTATTACTGAACTGAATGGGATATAGTTCAGGTGCAAGCTGAGAATGAAAAGTGTATCTCTAAAGTTAAGGATTTTTTCTGCTCCACTCTCCCCCCACTGCTTTGACAATCCCCCTTCCTCTTCCAAAGTAAGAAGTAGATGAGTGTTGCTTAAAGCATATCAGAAGAGGAAGGAGAATCTGATTTAGTCTGATCATTACCGGATTCAGGCCATGAATCCATTACATTGCTGTTACCATTGAATAGTAGGTATTGTAAACCTGCTCCAGTACAGTGAGCTACTTGGTGGCATACATGGGTGGCTGTGACAGGAGGTGACAAGAAGTATCAGTGCTGGGACCAGCCAAAGGCTCAGAGCAGGCTTTGTCAGCCCCAGGAGACAGACCTTTGAATGCACAGTATCAGCCACTCTAGGGAAATACCGCAAGAAACCTATGAGAGCAAAACGGCAGATTTCCTCCTAGGAAGCAGAAGTAGTTGAATGCTTAGATGCATATCCCTCTGCTGGGGTGACATTAAAAGGAAGAGAGGATAAAGTTTGCTAAGGAACCACTCTTCCCTCGTCAATGATAAACCTCTCCTCTCGCAATTATCCAGAGGTCAACAAAAAGGCTGAAAGTGAAAAGCTAAAGAAGAGTAGTTTTGTTTCAGACAGTTATTTTGTTTTAATGAGAACCCGGGAGGATACTTAAGCAATCTGAAGAAAGGGTTAAGACCAGCAGTGGATGACAGTTCAAAGTCCCACACTGGAAAAATATTGAAGATCTACCAAGCTCCACACTGTAAAATGAGATAGGGTTAGACAGTTTTCCTGGAAAGCCATGATTTGCAAGGGTTACTATTCTATTAAATGCTTGTCCGTAATCATATATTCATGAAACATGATTTCTCCTATAAGTAAGGTCATCATTTCTTTCAAAGTGGCGTATTTTAGTTTACTTTTTAATATTAATTAATGAATATTAAAAATGATGCTCGTATTATCATTACTTTAAAACAATTAGGTAATATATAGCAGGTTCACACAGTGGATTTTCTGGCGAGGATAGCTAATCTGGTCTCCTTATAAAACTGTATTTTCACATTAGAAGACCTCTGCATTTCATACTTTGCATATGGTAAGAAGAGTGGCAGTAGCTATGTTCCACATGATTCATTATCTAAAATCTATGCATTCCCAGTGGAAAACTGACTAACAGAAGCTGGAGTGCTGTGCTGAAGTAATTTCCTCTGTGAAAAACCTGTTCTGAGCATGCGAAGGGTGATGACAGAAAGTATTTCTTGTAATGTGTTGTGCTAGAAGCAGTTCAGGGTGTGTAACAAAACAGAACAAGCTGCAGGGATATGCATTGCAGCAATGAACGTGCAATAATTTGAGGGTGTTTTAAATTAGCCTTTGAAAGTGGCTTTTTCTCCAAGCTAGGTCAGTGCAAGTACATCATCTGTATTTCCGTCGCTCATCATCAATAATTACCATTATTCAGGAAGTAATTTCTGCATTGTTTTTAATTTGCGCTCTAACTAGAATTTAGATCGGTTTTTTTAGGATCACCAGTCTTGGCTAGAAAATTCGAATTTTCTCATCATGTGCCTTCAGTACGCTTTTCTAGTGGCATACTGATGAGAGTCATGAAGGTCAGCTGTAGTTTGAGACAGATTGCCCCATCCCTGGGCGCTGGGGTCTGGGCTGTTAGTCTCTGTACTGGGGGGAGGCAGGCACAGGTTACGGCAGCCTTACGCGATGCACTTCCTGACAGCACGGAGAGAGGCAAGCAGTCCCGCACCAGCGCGGCACAGGTGAGCTGGGGAGTTCTGAGGCTGCTGAGTTTCTGCCTCTTCTTGTTCCTCTAAAAGTTCTCTTCTCGGTTCTCCCAAGCTAATACGCAGGAGACGACTGCTAAACGCGTTGCGTACCTCTTGACATTACACATTTGAACAAACACATTCAGTTCCCAGATGGGATCTGATGGCACAGTAGAATTTGGGGGGGCAAGTGGGGCACAGCACTAGATTTTTTTTTTTTTTTTTGTATTGCACTACTTTAAGATGTTTATTCAAAACTTCAGTGATACACAGAAGAGGAAACTGCTGTCATTTCTAGTCGTGTGGAACAAGTATACACACTGGAAGTTGTAGCCAAAACTTAAATGTATATATCGGCATAGAAATGGTAAGAAATTCTGGTATTATATACTTGTTTATTTAACATTTTAAATCTTAAGGGGAATTTTGTCATTGAGTGTTAGAATTCCAGGATATGCAATTACGCATCAAGTAAAGTAGAACAGGGGCAGTGCAGGATTCAAAGCCAAGTACCAGTGGTGTCTTACAGCTGTTAGCAGTATAATGCACTGCTTACCTACTTGACTGATTTGTCCACAGAAATAAATTGATGTGAAGTGAGGAAAAAGTATGAAGGTGACTTTACAGTGACATTTGTATGAAATACAGTGGGGTTTCATTAAGAACCTTTAATATTGTTGGTGCCTGATGCAACCCTCTGCCCCCATAAGTACTTTGAATGAAAGTGTCTTCTCTTTTCTTTGTGCGTTTAGGGAACAAGAAGAGATTACTCTTCCCTGGAACAAAAACAAACAAACAAAAAATTTGAGAGTGCATGAAAAGGTATTTTTGGAAACAAAATGTGAATGTGCACAGGGACTAATTCTTCCCAGCACAGTTTTTGCAGGCATTTAGGTAAAGTATGGTACAGCATCCTGTTGCTTTACCACACACCACAATCTGTGTCTGAATACCAACAGAATAAATGCAGTGAAAGGTAATTAGGATACTGTTTTCAAATGTAACTGGCGTCCAAATAGATACTAGAATTTACTGAAAATCTCCACTTTACAGACAAAGAATGTCACTTAATTTAAATGCTTCAAAAAATTCAATCAGTAGTTTAAAAACGTGGGATATTTCAAGCTTTTCAGTTTTTGACCGATCCTGTCTAGGTCATCAGCATTAAAAGTCTAATACCAACATAGGCACACAAGTATATGTTTCTGGTAATCTTTGCCCTTTCACAAGTGTACGTCCGTGTTATTACAGTAGCCTTCTTTTCATGTCATCTTTTGTTCCACAACTAAGAGGCAATTAAGATGTCTCCCTGTTGGCCACTTAAACTCCCATCGAAACTGCTGGACAGAGCTAGGCTGATACGTAGTTTCTTTGCAGATTATATTCAGGAATCCAGATTATGGTCACAGTTTATTTAGGTTAATGATCTGTTAAACTCATGAGTAATCCCATTGGTTACAAAGAGATTAACAGTTTAATGGATGGAATAGTTTCACCATATGTTCCATAAAGCAAGCTAAAATACTCTCCATTACTGCTCATCATAAATCCTTGAGATCTTCCACTGTTTCCTCAATTTATAGTAAATTACATATGTCTTTCTTTTTTTTTCCTAGGGAGAGTAAATAATCCTTACATGCCTGAATAATGGGATAAACAGAAGCAGGCACATTTTCACCACCAGAATAGTAATTGATGATTAGTTATCATTGTTAATGCCAAAAACATTTTTTGAGAGAGTAGTGGTTGCACTTCTTTCTTTGTTACATGCAGCCCTACAAAGACTTGATTATACTTTTAGTCTTTTTCAGTACCTAATGGAGTAAACTCTTCTGTACAGAATGCTACCTGTTGCTGCTGTGTAAAACAGAAAGGTCACATCTGCATTACCACACTGCATTTGATCCTGTCCTTGAAAAAAAAATGGGTATCAAATCCAAGGATCAGTTAAAAGGGAACACAGGACGTTGGTGGACAGACATGATTTGCTTCCTATATGTGGCAGTATGGTAAAGGCTTCAGTGTGGCTGGGTTTAGCTAGTAAAATGGAGAGCGCAGTCAGTCACAGCTGAGAGACAGCTTAGAAAGCTGTTCCTTACTACTTCCCGGTTGTTAGCTGCTGTTTTCAAACTGAGAGAATGGTGCCTGGCTGTGTGGTATTTTGGAGGTAGTAAAAATTTAGGAGTCTCAGGCATAGGCCAAATATGCAGTGTGAACATAATATTTAAATGGTTGTCTTATTTAAACGAGTGGAATGAAAGGATATATTTGCTCTCTGTATGAGCATTGGGAGACAAATGCTAGGGAAGAAAAAAAAGTATCACGGCTTAAGAGTTAGAATCACAAAGGAAAAAGAGATCAACCAGGAGTGGCTTCAGGCTGGAGATTAAAGATAATTGCAAATCATCAGAAGAATGTGTTTCTGAAATATTTCTCCAGTGGAAATAGCAGCACAAACCCTGACTAGTTTCAGATGGATTCTGCATCTGCAACCTGCAAGTCAAATTCTGTTAATAAACAGGAATCTAAGCTATAGTTGCTTCCAATAGTAGGCAGCTGGTTAAAATGTAAATGTTGAGCCAAACTCAGAACATTTGCCGCTTCACATGGACGAGCACTTTGCATCTGCACAGTCCAACTGAACCTGGCAGTCCTTCTCCCAGTTGCACTGAGATCATCAGTAGGTCGAGACTGTAGCCCTCAGCCAGCACTGTTTCAGACAAAAACTGCCAACAAGCTGTAAGACTTTTATGAGAGAAAAATCAGTCTAGGAGCTGAATCCAAGTATCCTAATGGGCTTGAGATTTATCCTTGGGTAGATATTAAAGTTACAAATGAATTTTTGTTTCGTTATGGCTAGAGAAGTCATTAGTCTGTTTACACAGAAATCATTCTATTATCACCTTTCAAAAAAATATGTTTAGGTTGCAGAACAGTATACCTTGCTGGATCCAAGAGCTTGGGAGAGGCGAGGCTGCTCAGCTCCACGTCCCTGGGTCCAGCCAGCAGCGAGGCTGGAGACGCATTCCCAGCAGGCAGACGTGCACAGAGCACACATACACACCACGTGCGTACCTATACATGTGTCCGGACACGTGGATCAGACAGACACCCAGAGTGCTCACACGAACACAGACAGCACCGAGGGCCTCAGCCTGCTCCACTCTCCAGTGGAGTGGGATAGAGATCCGCCAGTGAATAAGGTGGGCCCCTCTGGCAGCTGGCTCAGACCTTCAGCCTGACCAGCAGCTGCCCCTGGATCCCAGTCTCCCCAGTTGCTGGCATGGGATGTACTCCCCTGTCCCCATAGCCAAATCCCTCATGCCCCCACCTCAGAGACCCCACACCCACCTACTCTCAGCCACTGCACCAGCCCAGGGCCCCATCCAGCGCCATCCTTGCTGGTGTGTGTACACTCACTTGCACACTCACACCCACTATGGTCACTGCACCATGGACACAGGGCTCCCACCCACCCTCTGACCCCAGCCGCTGCACTCAGACCTTGTCTGTGTGCACACACACACACAAAGCCATAAGTCACAGAGGGAGGAAGGACTCTGGTGAGCAGCCAGGACAGGCTGCGCTGGCCAGGTGCAGCACATGGCTGACAAGCGTACCCACCAGCCAACTGCTTACCTGCCACCAAACCTTTTTGCCCCCTTGCCCCTCATTTTGCCACTCCTGTTCATCCACGGATCACTTCAAAACCCTTTTCCTACCTTTGATTCCTCCCCAAACGTCCTGTAACAAATCCTCTGGCATTCCAAGCTGCTTTTGCCCTGCACCCACAGCGTGTCCCCCAGCCCTGGGCAGCAGCCCCTCTCAATTGGAAGTGTGAACTGGGGGAGCTCCCGATGGCTGCTGGTGGTGGGTTTCATGCTGGACACGGGCTGGATCTCCCCTGGGACAGCCCTTGGAGGGCCACGGCAAGGTGGCTCGTTCCTCAGGAGCCTTTGATTTGGGTTCCCACCTGCCATCCTGCCCCTGGGCTGCTTGGGGCTTGTGCAATGGGCCTTTGGTGGGCTGGTGTGCCTGGGAGCAGCCAGGGCAGGGTATTATTTGGGGTCCTCCTTCTGCCATTGTCGCTCTGTGCTCCTTGGTGGGTGTGCGGATAAGGTTTATGACACAACCTAACAAAACCAGTACAGTAATCGGACATTTACACCATACCACACATATAGAAAGCAAGTACCTAAAGAAAGTAAGTACCACACACAAGGAATTTGGTCGCACATTGTCTTTTAGCTTCCAGCTCACATGCCATTGAACACCCATGCAGCAGTGCAGGCAAATGGTGTCTTGCATTGTGGTTTCTCATGCTTGCTTGTGAAAAACCAAGTAATGACGGCAAAAGGAGGAGGCAATATTTTCATTTTCCCAGGGTGATTAGCTCCAGTAAGTCTACCATTAGTTCCTCCATACTGTCCCATTACTGATTATAAATGATGGAGTCTCTTGGCATCATCTACTATTGTCTCAGAGGAAGTAAGTGGAAATTAATAAATATTCAACCTAGGGAAAAAATGTCTGCATGACAGCAAATTATAGGATGGAAAACCTGTATTAAACTGGCAAGGTTAATAAAAGGCTGAAGCATATCATTAAAGTACAATGACATTTCACAAATTCAGTCACACTGGTAGCTATAGGCCAATGCAGGAAAACAGAAACCAGTTCTGTTCCATCCAGTTTTTCTTCTATTCTATAACCATCTGAAATAAAAGGATGATAGAGATTGTTTACTTGCTTAATGCTTGCTTTATAATGAAGACTTATTTATTAATATTTAAATTATGACCTTGAAGTGTGTTAATGTTATCTTTGACAGCAAAACTTTATTTCAAAAAGAGTAACAATGAATCATACTGAATATGTTACTTCCCATGACATTACAATGATGGTGTCTCTGGGGTATTTTTTGTATAGTTATACTTCTTCAAATTTTACATACGTAAATAGAAACATCTTAGATGTAATCATAAAATCAAGGTATCACATTTTGAGGTCTTAGAAAAAAGTGTTCATTTTCAGCAGAATGTGACTTCATTTATATTAAAGCAAGCCAATTAAATTTCAGGTATTCTGCTTTTCATCCTTTTTTTTTTTCATATTCCAAAATTACATGTGCTCCTGAACACATCCTGTAAGTACTAGAGTTTCTTTGGGACATCGCATGACAAGTGTAGTTCATCATACAGTGAAGTGTAAACTTAATTTCTTTCCATTCATTCTTAACTTGCTTGCATACTTGGCACAGATAAAGCCCACTTTAGTGCTAAAACTATTTGCTGTGGCAGTCCTGAAGTGAACCCTCTGATTGTTCAAGATTAAATACAAAACTCCTATGTGTTCTTTGAATGACCCCAGCAGCACACTCAAGCGCGCACACACACACACACTCATATGCCTTAGCTGTGGGGTTTTGCTGACATTTCATAGCATTTTATTACTTCTAGAGTGTTTCAGCAACAGAAGTCAGCAACCCTCCACAAGTATGCCAACAGCTTATGGATTATTTGTTTAACTTGGTAGCTTTTTGCACAAAGACCTTGATGCTGCAAATCCTTGGTGTAGTTTGCTCTTAACTTGCATGACTGATGGTCCCATTAGCATGGCTAAGCTTTCAATTACAATATCTTAAGAGTGATAAGAATGATTTCTTAACAACTTAACTTAGTGATAAGGCCTTCAGTACCTTTTAAAAACCTCAGTGTCTATTATAAATATTTATGTTTAAATACACAAACATTCTGTTTTCCATGTCCTGTTCAAGTTCATGACATCTTTGTTCTCTTCTAATGTGGCATTACACTACAAGTAGCACTATGACAGCAGTCACTCTGGGGACACAATGCTTCACAGTGGTTCACCCTCTATGCACACCTGTAGCCTCCATGCTAATGCATCTTTTGTGGTCTCACTTTACAGAGGCACAACTTATTGGATAATGTGATAGCAAGGAAAACGTGAGTCCACATAGCCTGATTTTAACAATAGCTTGTTCCGACTCTCTTCACTAGGGAGCAACACAGGGGAGATACTTCTGAGTCAGATGTGTAGCAGCTGGAAAACATAGATACGCACTAGACTGCATGAGGTCTGCTTTGGGGTTGACCCTGAAGAAAACATGACCTTCTAAGGGCACTGGATAGCAGAAGCAAACCAAGGAACCCACAGTTGCCCCCATTTCCAGCTTCCACTGCACGCTGCATTGGAAACTCAGCAGCTAGCCAGAGGGTGTGAGGAGTTACTATGGGAGAGATGGCTGTTGTGTTTAAGTTGCAGTTTAGCAGACCAGTAGCCATGGGGTTACCACTTCACAAAATACGGATAGATACGAGAATGGAGAGTGGACCCACAATCACAATTTTGTTATTGTGCTTACTGCTTTGTAAACAGTCGCTTAAACTCACTACAAATAACTGCATTAATTCTCCAGTTATTGCAACTCACCATAACTTCCTGAATTTGTGTGATATTTTTTTATCAATATATATGACAGTGCTCTCTGGGATTTTAAAACCACTGGCTAATATATGCTCAACAAGGTGTTAAGTAATGTTGTGTCTTCAAACTCGGAGTGGTCATAAACAACAATTTAAAGAACATTCTTTAATTGTAAGGATCGTATGTGCTGCATTTGTAATGCACTGGGTTTGATGCTAAGACTTAATAAGCCCTTGACGTTCTTTTAGTCAAGAAAATCTAGGGTGCCCACTAGTCCAAAAGTTGGGTGTTAGGTGCTTAAATATAAGACAACAGAAGCTACTTCAACAAATAGCTGCTGTCATACAGTGAAATCTATACAGATACACTGGACAATCAGAAAGCTATTCCTCACACAGTTAGCAAAGTAAACAAAAACATGCTCAGAGATGTGTAATTAACTACAGTTGGATTGTGATACTCAAAGGAAAATTGCAATCGGTTAATAAAACCACAAGTGCCATCAAAGTGTCTTGCCGCAGGATAGTCTTTAACTCCGCTCATAGGTTAATCAGTAACCGTGTGAATCGCAGAGCAACCACTGTGAAAATGGAGATATGCACTACTCTGGGAAACATTAAATGCTGGAAAGGTGAGGAGATGGAGCAAAGTACAAGACAGTTAAATCAGGCAATGCTTCAGAGTTAAATTTTGATTCAGAGGACAGTGCTTTTACAGGATTTATTTATCCCTCAGAGGTAGAACCAGCCCAGGCTTAGGGCTCAGTTTGGGCATCTTTCTAGCTGACCCTGCCAGAAAGGCCAGATTTGGAGCTCTAATGTGAGGTACGGTAATCAAAATGCAAGTGTTTTTGATATAGTACTATGATTTCTGATATTCCATGATTAAGGACTAGAGGATCCACAATCAAACAGTGACTACACATAGACAAGACCAGTCCTTATATTCTGTCCTGTAATGTTAGATTTTTAAAATATTTTTTTCCCAGAGAAAAGATGAAGAATCTGGTAGCACATTGTCATTTGAAGAAATAGGATTTGATTAACCATTGGAGAAAATCCTACTTTTAGATTTTTTAAGAGCTGTATTTATAATCTTGTGCTGATATCGTTTTCTGTGACTTTGTGACTTGTTTTTACTCTTTCTCCTATTTTATACTGGAAATTAAAAAAAAATCAGAAAATAATTACTTTTTGTTACCACCATGCTTGGCCTTCACTAGAAAATTGCTGAGATTCTTTCTGGGAAATTTGTTACAAGGAAATACAGCTGAGAAGCATTTAATTTTTAACCTAGCAAAGAAATACTGGCAGAAGACAACACATTCATTGCTAAGATGAAGTCAGTCTACAGTGTGTTAGTAAACACAAGCTTGAGAAATGTGAAGTGCCTTGGTTTCTCTCTGTATTTCAGAGACCATAAAACCTTGATAACAATTTAAAAGAAGTATTTTGTTTGCGTACCATGGTTTACTGACCCTATAGAGACATCCCCTAAAGAGAATGCTACCATATAAAAACAAGATACTCTTATAAAGCTGTCTTGATGATTACTTCCTCCGTGTTTTCAGAATGAGTATCAAAGGTCTCTAAAGTAAGGTTTTTCCATTTGAATAGTGGCTGAATTGTTACACTGGTGCCAACTATGCTTGGGATCTTGTAAGAATAATAAAGGTATGCAGGAAACAGTCAGATACCATAAATCCTTTAAGGTATGATGGGTTTAATGTGTGTTGTGCAGTATGTATTTATGTATCTGGTCTTTGTTGAATGAGAGACCTGACTAGCAGTGTACCTTGTACTGCCAGACGCCTGTCTGCCACAGCTTTGGCTTTTGGGCATTAGGTCCTAGAGTACCTATTTCCTTTGCAATCACTGCCAAGGGTCAGGCCATTCACACTGTGGTAGCAATCCCTCTTTTGATGTTTTCTAGGAAAAAAAGAAATCAAAGCCTTATCCATACTTTCATGGTGACAATGATGAGCCAGACGGAAGACTAAGAAGGATTTTCTAGCAGAGAAAGAGGAAAATGGTGCAAGAAGGAGCCTGGGGACTGTTTTGTCTAAGGGTTTCCTCAAAGGGGAGCATTCTAACCCTTCCTCTAGGTAGAAAAAAGTGATCTGAGGTAAAATTTTGTCTGCAAACTTTGCTGCAAAAAATTAGCTTGATGTTTAAAGAGGCTTAAAATATTCCCCAAATTTAGCTAGAGATACTGAGTGCACTTAAATTTTGCATTTGCAGAGCTCCTGTTAAGTGAGAAGCCATTTCACTCAGATATACTGCACTACATGAAGAGCTTTGTCTTGCCCCTTCTCTGGTATGACTTCTTCAGGTTAATTCAAACACCTAAATGTTTTCTGGAAGAAACCGAAGGCACCTGTGACAAAGAGACAGTGTTACAGAAGACTGATTGAAATCATGTGGTCTTCAGTGACTGAAGAATGGAATCTGTAAATTAGAAGTATAGTTTTGCTAATATGAGATAACAGAACACAAATATTTGAGCATTGATTATTGCTGCTTTGTATTATTAATTCTTTTCTCATGGTAACTGCCAAAGCCTAGTGGACACGAAGTTAACCAAACTGCCTGTGATTTGGCTTTTTAAAGAATTCTAGTAAACGTGATGCATACTACTGCAGTGATAGTCTGATATTTCTTTGTTTTGGGTCACATGTGTCCAGAAGACGGGTTTTTTTAGTGTTCAGTAACTGGCGATATGTTACACTGAAACAGGAACTGCAATCTTTCAGGGGGGTTTCAGCAGTCCTCTAAGGAATGCAGTCAAAGGAGTGGGAGGACTTAGGGCGATTTAAGAAGTTTATCTAGAGTTCTGCTACTTTTCAGTTTCTTTCTGTTCATTTAGAGAGCTATTTTTTCTTCATTTGTAAGTCAAGATCCAATTTAATACCTGCATAGTTATTGTAACCTGTCAGAAAAAGAGATGCTGTACTAGAATCTGATAATGAATTTCATTTAAATTGGAAAGTGAAAGATGGGCTCTTCAGAAAAAGTAGGTGACCTGCCAGTGAAGGCTTCTGGAAAGAGGCTGTGCTGGTGCTTGCTAAATCCATTTCATGTTGTACAAAGCACAAATCCAGCATGAGGAATATTTACCTACTTTCTAAAGAAGGTTTGATATTAAGCTAGATCTTACCATATGCTGAACCATCTCTTTTAAGAGTGTAACTGTAACTTCTACCAAAGTGTTTAGAGGAAGAAATCCCTACCAGACTCTTCCACCCCACTGCAAAACAGAAAACCTACAAAATCCCCGATTTCATTGTTCTGTTGGATTGTGTGTGAGTAGTATATGGATTTATATTCTCAACCTTTACTAAGAACTTTCACTTTTGCTGATATATCAGGAAGAGTCATTTGTCAGAAAAGAAAAGACTAGAAAAGCTGCTTAATCCATACACTTTAGAAACGGCATCAAAGGTTTGGGGATTTAACACCCTGAGAATGATATACATCTCTCTTTGCTTTATAAGAAGATTTTTCTATATCATTTAATTATATTAAACATTGAAAACTGAAAAAAACATGTAAGCAAACCCCTTTACTTGATGCAACTATAAAATAAGTCCCTTTCCCATCTTAATACATGCCTCAGTATGATCTATGGCTAAATATAGGAAATGTTATTTCTATACAACCCAACCCACCCCCCCAAAAAACTGGGTGATGAAACTCATATTCCCACTTCTAAAGTTCTGTTTTAGTCTTGAATACAAATCATTTCCAGCTTCTTTCTGTCACTTTTTAGAAACATGTATTTTTTCAGTTTTTCATTTTACAACTTACAAAAGCTTACAAACTTTTCATTTGTAATCCAAAATGCAAGGTACCAGGTGTAATACGTAAGGCAGTAGCCCACTTGCCAATGCACTAGATAATATTCTTGCTTGAAAGTGAGAACAGGAAGGGGTGTTCATTTCTTAACAAAAAAACACATCAGTTGCCCCTGTATGTGGTTAAGTGGGGTGAGAAGGTGTCCAGATAGGAAAGTATCTCCTGATTTATGACAGGAGGGAAACCTTCAATTTGAACTCTCTCTTCTTCATGTATATCCTAAAAGCGTGGTGGAGCAGTAGCACTTTCGTAGTAGCATCTGCTGCCCCATGGGCAGAATATGAAAATATTCTGTATGAAGCCAGACCACAGGCCTATCTAGGCAGGTAGCCCGTCTCCAACAATGACTGTAAACAAGTGCTTAGGAGGCCCAGAAAAAAGAAGAACAAGTCATGCATTTGTTGTACTTTCCCAGTCTTCAACTTCCCTCATCTTAATGGATTTCCTGAGGTGAATGTGATTTTCTGTATTCATTAAAACTTCAGGAGATTTTCCTCCAAGTGCTTGTCCAGATTTCCTTTCACCCAGTATAAAATTTAGCATCCAAAAAGTCCTTTTCTTGTTTCCTTCCTAGGAAGAACTACCTTCTTGCGTGATTTCAAACTCTCCACTTACTGTTTTATTTGCTACCAGCCTCTTCTTGTATCAGGAAGGACAGTAGCCAATGGGTCCCTAGACACACTCTCTAGGCTATCTTGACTTTTGTAGACTTCTGTGATATTCCCTCATCCCCAAATGTCCCCTTTCCCATCTGAAGTGTCCTAAACTGCTCCAGAGTTCCTCATACAGAAGCTGCTCTATGCCTTTGATCAGCTTTACTGTGTCTTGAACCTTTTTCAGCATTAATGTGTCCTGCTTGGAATAAGGGGACCAGAACTGCATGTAGTATTCAAAAAGGCAGTGAACCAGGGCTTTATAAGGTGACACTGTAATGCTTTCTGGTTTATTTGCTTGTTTTGAGCCCTGAGCAGAAGATAATGCTTTCACTGAATTTGTAGCTGCAAGGTCCTAATCCGGGAGTGGTAATGGTCACTTCTGAGCCTCCCTTTTCGTAAGTGGAGTTGGGATTGGTTTTGCCGGTATATATCACTTTGTATTTAGTGACACTGTCTTTCACTCTCCTTTTCTGTCATTGCTCACTCAATGGATCTAGTACAATGTTTCTGTCATTCTTCAGTTGGCCCTTGTCCTTACAGATTTATTAACTATATTCAGCAAGCTGTCACCTTATACATTTTTTTGGGTCATTTTACTTACACAGCACAGGTTACTTGCTTTTTTTCATTACTTTAACTGTAGTATTACATAAGGCCCTTTTTTTTCCTAACAGCAACCTTCTTTTACTATAAAAAGAACCTGTGAAGAGACACATTTTCATGCCCACCCTCATTGATTTGCCCTTCTCACTATTGAAAACATGGGCCTGAACGAGTTTTAAAGCACAGAGAAAGACGTGGTTCCTGAACTATGAATTTATATTTCAAATGTGTTTACAAAAACCCCCCAAGTCCTCAAATGTGATAATTTCCAAGAAGAAAATATTATCTGGAAGACAGCTTTTTGAAATAAAGTGCCTTATGCAACAACTTATACAACATGTCTTCCTCCAGTGACAGGCTCTGTGGTAAGTGTTGGATTGAAAAGACATCTCTATGGCACTCCGGCAGACAGAGAATGTGCTCAGGATTAAAGAATTCAAAAAACCAAAACCACAGCATGGAAGGTGCTGTTGGAGTGATGAGAGGAGTAAGACAAACACACATTTAAACCTAGATTTTTGTTGGGATGTTCAGAAGTTGGGGCAGAAAACTTGTAGATGCTGATAAAAAGATTCAGAAATTAAATGGTATGAGAGAAAAATTATTTTAAAGGCAGCAGGTAATATTAGAGTTGGAAAGAACAGGATGGGAGATGAGAAGTGATGAATAAATTAACATATGTCATCAAAACATGCCTGGTTTGGCCAGGTAAACATGAGAAATCTTTCAAAACTTCTTTGCAAGGGTAGTATAGATTCTTAAGAACCGCATGTGTTTGTATTTTTTTTCTTTTACAATGCCAGATCTTAAAAAAAAAAGAAAAATTACTTTCCCCTGAAGATGTGCAGTTATTGAGTTGGATTATTATAAGCTGCTTTCCCATTCCTTGCACTGACAAGGAGCTACTTACTGATTATCACAGGCAACCAGCTTGCCCAGATGAATTTAAGAAGCTCATCTCTTCACTTTATACTTATTTCTTAAGAAAGGTAAGAAATCCTTTCCCATAAAATCTCTGTAGTCAATGGAATGGAAATTCCACCTTGTCAGAAAATGCATGGAATATCAAGCACCTTCTCAAGAATAAGGAGAAGGGGCAGGCATGGGCATCCATGCTGCCTTTTCTTCTTCCTTACTGTGTGCCACTCTCTCCTTAGAGGTCTGTAATTGGCAAGATTTATTTTCTGGAGGAAAAGCAGAAATATCTTGACAGATGTTTGCTTCTGTGCATAACATTTTCCAAGAAGAACAGAATTTCAGTCAACTAGAAACTGCTCCCCACCTCATCTCAAATTTTTTGGCCCTTTTTTTTTTTATTAGTTCCATGAACTAATGGAGGAGGTGGCAGACCCACTCAGACTGGGTCCCACTGTCTTTGCCACAATTACCTTTCCCTCATGTCTCTGCTGGGACTTCAATCTGTATTTCCAAAGGTTTGAGAGAGATACTGATCCCTAATTCTACATGGCTTAGGGTGGGCTAAGTGTAGTCTCTCCACTGAAGTACTAATAAAGAATACTAGTAGAGAGTATATAATGTAGAGAATACACTCATTTTCAAGTAATCTGAAAAAATATTGCTTTCTTTCTTCTTGATTTTTAAGTACAAATTTAACCAAACAAAATACAACCACTTCATTCAACTTTTCCAGCTGAATACTACACTATCAGTCTCATCTGGTTGGCCTTCAGAGGAATTCTCATCTTTCAAGGATATGTAACATCTCTCCCCAAAACACAACTGCAAATGCAAATCTCACATGACCGAAATCAAATCACCTATCATGGCATTTGAGAGGGAAGTTCAAGTCTTCTGGCCAGCAACACAGCTGTCCAGAGACAGGATTTGCATGGGTATGCCCTGGTGTGTCACAGGGCTGGCAGCATCTCAGGAAGGCTCCAGCCACCACGGCTGCCGCAGCAACCTCATCCCACCCCCTCTGCAATCTCCAGAGCCTCCACTGAACCATCGACGGAAGGGATTTATTTCCTTGTCCTTCGCATACCCTTTTCAAAATCCTCTCTCTTTTAACGAATCTTAAAACTATCCACTATGCTGCCATCAGCCACAGTGTCGAAGTGAAGATTCAGGAGTCACATTAAAAGGTAATATCCTATAAGTAATTAATTTCCTGCGCTTTTGGATATCACAGAATATTTTAATAAATATCAATGAACGAATACAAGATGAATTAATATTAAGTAGCACCTGGAATATTATCTATCTTTTTTTGCCACTGATTGTTGTAAAATGGTTGAGCAACATTCTCTGCAGAACTGGACTACAGCAAACTCACTATGCTGTTCGGGCCGTGATTTCGGGAATAAAAATACTCTTATTACAGTCACAGTGCTACGCATGAGTTGAAGCTTGACCATCATCTCTGCGCAGCCGCGCACGGGCAAGAGGTGGTGCTGCAACACCGGTGTTGGAATTGTCTCGCTTCTGCCCACTTCCTTTTTTGTGCTTTCCTTGGGAATAAACGAGCTAGGGCCAACTGACTGGATCACACCAATATGCTGTCCTCAAACTGGAAAATGAAGTTATTCAGCAGAACTTTTAATTGTTTGTAGAATTTAAATGGTTGTGGGGTTTTTGGGGTTTTTTTTAGTTTTTTGTCCCCCTCTGTATAGCAAGGTAATAAAAACCACACAAGATTCCCACCCATCCCCCACCCCCCCGAAATGGTATTTGGTTTACCCCTTGCGAATGTTTGCTGCACGCAACTTTGGTAATCACTATGAGATGGGACTTTGTTCAGATAGGCTGTGATGAATGTCCAAGCAAAATGTCAAATGCCTCTGTCTGCTAAATGCTAATATTGACTACTTGGAAACAAAAATACTTCTACAGTTCTATATTCTAGAGGTTACAATTCTAAAAATGTCCTCTAGGAAATGGAAAATTCTTATTCTGAAGTGAGCTTGAGGTGGGGAGGGGCACAAGACCTCTGACTGGAGCGAGAAACGCTTAGATACATACATCTGTATTTTTTCTGCATGATTTCAATGCTCCTGAAAGTGAGAAACTAATAGCAATGTCTTGGATCAGACATGGTGCGGGAAACCACTGTGAAATCCTCCCCATGTAACTCTTTTAACACACCTCAGTGCTGGCTTGTGGTGTTTCCCTTGGTTCCAGTCTTGGACTCCACTTCAGGGAAGGCTGCCAACTGTAACGCATTGTGCCAAATTACGTGGTGGTTTTCAGATATGTGCAAATTGTGCCAAAGAGAGATTCATTAAAGAAATGAATCAGGTGTTGAGGTGTTGTTATAAATAAAATAGCACCATTTATATGTGGAGCAGATTTCTAAAGTCTCTTTTGATATGCAAATCTAAACAATCTGACTCTTGTTAAAGTGTTACAGTATCTTTTTTTCCAGTTATAAAACAAGAAAGCCACACTGACCAGGCTCAGCTGAGAAAAGGCTGGTTAGTTAGTACGCATAGTAGCAATCCCAGGAATTATGCTGAGAAAAGCCACATGTGGAACAACAGATTCAGTGGAACAAACTCTTCTGAAATATTGAGGGTTCCCTTCTCGGAGCTTGTTCTGTTCAGCTTAAAAAGCGACAAGAGCAATTCATGTTCCCATATAGCCCACATGTTGCTGGATCCCTCGGTTGTACAGATGTGTGGATGTAAGACAGGAAACTTCCAGTTTTAGATTCAGCCACTGCCAGATGAAAAAAAGGCACAGAACATAAAATCATAACAAAAATATTTTTAACATAGTAACTGCATACCCTGACTTGATTCTTGATTACATTGTTTTGGAACTAGCATTGACAACAGAGAAAACAAAAGGTCTGGTTACTATGTTAAAAGTGTATTTGGACCCTTAGGGTAGGATTTTCAAAACTGCTGCTAGGGCTGGCCTTTTTTTGCCCCCACTGACATCAACAGGAGCAGAAATAAGCCAATGCTGACAATGCTGTCCTTAACATGTTCTATAGTAGAAGTTACACCTCATGTGACCCCACATTCTTCCTCTTTTCTCTCATCTATTTAATGCTCTGGTTTAATTAGTTTACTCTTTAAGTTGGTTACCCAGGAATACTCAATGGCTAAAGTTGCTTCTGATACTTCATTCTTAAAGTGCTTGCTGCTTTTGGGGAAGGTAGGACAAATGTATGCAATTTCAGAAGCTATCCAAGTGTCATGGCAACATACTGACTAATGCAACAAAAATATGGGAGTTCTGTGAAGATAAGCATAAAAAAATGGATGATTGGTTAGAGGTCTAGAAATCTTGCCAATGTAGTTGCCAACCTATCTCCGTTTTAGCCCAACTGGAAGGATCACAGCAACAAACTTTTTTTTTTTTTGGTTGGCTGATAGTTTCTCTTCTCACCAAAACTACAAGGTAAAGAGGCAGAGTAAGACATGTACTTAAATGGTTTGAACTTGTAGAGTTTAAATGCACCTTTGTCTGTAATCTCAGGTCTGGGCTTTTTTAATGGGATCATAAATTTAGAAAGAATGTAAAGGAACAGTTTCCCACCTTAAATCTGATCTAAAATTGAAGACTCAGATTCCTTTCTTGGTTACACCAGAGCAAGACTGGGCTAACACTAACCAGTGAATTTCATTAGTATCTTACATAAGGATTAAACAAATTAGAATTCAGCCCACTGTTTGGGTTTTCTTTTTTTTCATCCCAAACACTAGCATACATAGAGAATAAGAACTCAGAAACTGTTTTTTCCTGGTAACTCTACTTTAGAACTAGCCTACTGTCTGTGTAAGCATCTTGTTTCTACCTCATGAAAATGCCAAAAGCAAGAAGTTTTTACAGAAATCTAGAAAAAGCTACAGAAGAATTAATTTTACCAGTGAATGACTATATGCAACTATCCAGTTCTTCATGATAAACAAGACAAACACTCATCACCATCCTTGGCTGTCATTTTCCTAGGTTTTTGACCAACTACCCCATTTCGTGATGGTTAGAATCAGCAAAGAGCCCCTGAAGTTTAAAGACATCCCGATCTGAACCTGAAATCTGAGTTGGGTCATAATCCTAGACTTGAAAACCGACGAAATGTGAAGGAGTGTAAATCCACATCCAAAAACTGGCTTAAACTCATTGTTGTTTTTTTGCCCATGGATTTCACTGCCAGACACTACTGGCTGTTTTTGTTTTCCAAGCAGATAATTTAACAGGGACTTTTGTTGCTTTTGCTGCATTATTTAATGAAATTGCTCAATACCACAACTTTGTTAGAAACCTTTTTAGGAATAGTATCCTCTTGTTTTCCTCCATTTTCTAGTCAAACTATGCTTTTCAGTGATGGTAGTGTTTTCCTTCATGTATGAAATGTTAGCTGCTAAGGTAGATGCAATCAGTTTTTAAACATGGAATTACATGATTAACATTGTTTTTAGTGAACATTGAGGGGTGAGAACTTTTCCTGCCATAACCCTGCAAGCTTCTGTTGTCATGACAACTACTGTATGTGTGACTTTTTAATACAGAGAAATTATTGCTACTGCTTAATACAACTTTCCAAGAGATTTTTTTTCCTTTTCTTTTCTGAACCACAGATGCTGTAAAAGTGAATTCAACACCAGCTCGGCTGCTAAAACAGTAATATGGAGCACTGGCATATTTCCCTCTTTCAACATGGAAGATTCTAGGCAGCAGACAATGGTGACCTAGTTACAAAAGGTACTATAGGAAATAAAAATGAGAACAGAGGAAAGTAGTATCACAGACCACTCTTTCTTAATATCAGTGGCTCCTTCTACAAATAATTAAGAAATAAAAGGATTCTTCATCTTATAACACTAAAATTGTTCATTTATGATAATAGAAAGAGCTGAATTAGAATATATTGAGGGAACACCAAAGCAAAATTATTTTTAAAAAGCATTTCAATGTGGTTTTCCTCCTTTTTCCCTTACTCTGCTGATGAGCTAGTAGATTCAAGTGCAAATTAACCAGCAGGTGGTAGCCGTGTTTAAGATTTCTAGAATAGGTACATAAATCATGCAAGTTAGTAATACACAGAGAAAATATTTCAGAAAGTACAGACCACACATTCAATGCCTCTGCAAGTTTATCTCCATGGCCAGGTTCTTCTGTCATTATTGATGACAAAAGGACATCTACTTGACACCTTTAAGACATTTGAAAGATTATTTCATGTGCAGGGTAATGGTAAAATAAGACCAATAGGGCTTTTTTATTCTTTAGCAGGAGGTGAATTATTAGCATTTCACCACTGTTTCCTCTGTATCTGCAAAACATGGAAACGATTTGAAAGAGTTCACATCAGAGGGGTTTTTTTTCATATCTACTGAGATTCTACTACATTTCAGCTCTATCCTTATATTCTATTCAGCTTCCATTATTGTAGTCATTAAAGTGAATGGAAAATATGCGCTCCATCCTATCATCTCTTTGTAACTACTTTTGTTACTTAAGGTAAATAATTGCAAACAATATGAGAGCTTTGGATGTTGTAGCACAAATAAAATGTGATTTTAACAGGAGAACTTCTGTGTTAAGATAGTTCAGGGGCAGGATACATGCATTTTCTGTTAATGGCTAGCTCATTTCTGAAAAATGCCTGAGGCAGATGCCTTTTAATGAGAAAATGCAAGTGTGATATGAACACTGTAGCAAGGTAGCTGCACTTTAATAGGTGACCCTATTTGAATAAGAAATTTTGATCCATTCTAGACAATCACTAAGAACAGCATAATCATGTTAAAGTTACTGGTTCATATAGCCACAAACTTTCCCAGCTGATAAGTGGAAAAGAAGTATATCTACCCAGACCTCGGTTTTAAGAGGTTATGATCAATATGTTTAAATTATATTTAAGATCCCTTCAAAAACTGCCCACATTTGTGTCAATATTAGCAAGAAGACTGGACATTGCACAACACTCAACTTTGTAGTCATATCAGGGCTTGTCTTTTTCCTTTAAGGCATATTAATTGCTCTTCACGTTAGGCAACCCAAAATCTCACAAAATGGGAAGTAAAAGCTTGACTGTTAGGAAATAATTGTGACAGAAATAGAAAACAACTTACAGTATACTGCAAAATAGTTCTGGTAACTTATTTTTGTAGTCTGTACTCTCTCTCATTCAAGGGAGGAGAAAAAAATAAAAAGAAAGGTAAGCAGTAAGATGCAAGAAGAAAAGAGTAGATCTGAGTCACAAATTAGAAACAGAGAATGATTTAGTCATAACATAATACCATTTAAATACAGCCATGGTAAACTAATGCAAATGATCAGCAGACAAATAAAATGGTCTTGAAAAAATTCATTTGGCTGAGGTAATTTTGTCTGCTGTGATATTCCTAGTGACTGTATTTGTCAGTTAATAAGGTCTATCTGTATGACAAGATATATTCATTTATTTATGCAAATAGACAGCTAAATTGATACAGCTGCCCTGAACAGACATTGCATCCAGAACACTTGATTATAAACTATCTGCAGATATTCTGGCATTAAAATGAATTTATCGTATGATTTTAGGGTGATCCTTTAATTATTCCAGAACAGAATGCACATATAAAGTGTATTTAGCATCATAACTATCAGAAATCTATGCTGTTATAGCAGCATATTGCAGTTCCCAGCCAGGGATGTATAGCTTCTCTCAGTGCCTTAACATGCTACATCTTTTGAGAAACAGAGATCTTGTGTCCTTTTTGGTGCTTGCAATGTGTAAAGCTGTTACAGCTGCCAAGAGCTGTTCCTCTTGGCAGGGCCAACCACATTCTTGGAGACCCAATTCCTCTCTTCCATGTACTGCTAGTGATTTATGGAAATTATTTTATTTCTTCGGATAGTTTTCTTATATATTTCTCTTTGATGAATGCTTGGTAATCAATTGATCTTTGATTCAAGGAACTTCCTAAATGTTGTCAATAACATTTTTTCTTTCTTGAGTGAGTTTGATTGGGAGTAGCGCTAGTAAAATAGAATTTATTGCTTTGCATCTGTTAACAGTATGAAGAGTACATAACCGCAGTTTTTTGAAAAAAAACAAAAAAAGGTGATCTGTTAATTAGCGTAGGATTTAGTTAAATATTTGGCTGCATATACAACTTCACAGGGTGTCCTTAAAATTGTAAATTTAAGCAGTTGCTGAACTAAGTCATTCATGAATTACCACGTGTTACCCCTGCTAACTTGTTAACAATTCATTGGTAAGTAGACTAGAAAAGCTGTGTCGATTATCCTCAGTAACCGGGTGCAATTCAGCAGTTGCCTAGAAGTTATAGACATGTGTCAGCACGTCATCTCTGAAGTTAAATGGGCTGAACACCACAGTTCTACAGTTTCCAGACCAGAACTGGCTTCTTTGGGCCAGATTGGACTAGAGGAACAGAGCTCACATCTCCCTGCAGCCTACTATATTGATTTGCCTTGAGAACTGGAGTATCTTCTCTTATTTTCACTTTCTTTCTTTTTCTTGTGTTTGCTACAAAATTTTCACAGTTATATTCTCTATAGCAAAGGTTGCCAAGTTAGAATGAATGGGTTGTGACCCCATTGTTTCAGACATTCTCGTGCTCATTCAGAATTTCTGGTCTCCTACTACATGCTGGTTTCAGAAAATACATAATAATTAAGGTAACACATATCAACTCCATCCATAGTCCTGGAATAGCCATAGGGTTAGGCTTGAGAGAGAGACAAAGCCTAAAGATCCCATTGGTGTGGGGCTGCAAAGAGGCTACCAAAGGAAGCGGTGGGCTGCAAAAAGGATTTTTCCTCTGAGAACATTTTCCCCTGAACTATAGGTTGTGTTAACGTCAGCCATGGTGTGCTTAAACTGGCCTTGTCCTGCTCGTCATGGAGAAGTACCTGCATCATGTGCTGTGTATTATATAGCTCTCAGCCACATAACGCAAATCCACGGCTTGCAACGTGAAGAAGGTTGGACTTGTCTGTAGTGGGTAGATAATACACAGAGTGATTTTTAAAAGATAGGTTGAGCACAAACTATCAATTTTAATTATTGTAAAACTAATCACCATTTATGTTTTTTCCAATTATCAACATTTCTATGTGTTTGTTCTTGATTGACTGAAGGTGTAATCTGAGTCCCACTCAATAGCTGGAAAGACTCTTTTTGTCTTTAAATGGAATTCAATGTGGACCTGAAATGCTGCTTCTGTACACTGTCTTCAGGAATAAAAATTCTGCTCTTTTGTGTGGAAATCAACGTTATTTCTTCAGAAGTAGGGCATAGCCTCATTCTCTGAATTGCAGATGAAAAAAATTACAGCAATTTTATCCCACTGTGTTTACGGACTGTATTCTTAATAAGGTCTTAATCCAGTCCTTGAGTGGGCTTTTTCTTGTTTATTACTTGAAAGGTTTTGTCATGTGGAGCTTTTCGGTTTTCAGATTGTAACTTTCTGGAATGACAAGTAGGCTTTGACATGTGGTCTTTTGTTTCCTTTTATTTCAGCTATCCTTTCATAGCTTATGCACACATTTCGTATCAATACTTGCTTTATGAAACTCTTTACCCTGCCTACATTACATATTTAACGAGTAATGTGTTACACATTTAATAAGTCATTTCCATATTCACTTTGCAAAAAAAACCATGGTGATGATTACAAGTCTGCAATACTTAGATACAATAGTTTATTATCTGTTTTGGTTGTGCCTCATACATACTCATGTTACACCACCAGCCAGTAAGCAACTCCAAGCACTCTTTTTTCAGTCAAGCAGAACACTTTTGTACTTCAGGTAGCATTGAGAAAACATCTTCCAGAAGGATAGACGTCTGCAAACAACAGACGTTGTTTGGCTAATTCACAATATTTCTATACTTCTTAGAAAATACTTAATTCCTCCCTACATATTTCACCTGTCAGTAGCCCCCAGTGTAAGCATTCCTCTCAGTAGCCTGCTCTACTGTGACTAAATAAAAATTAGTAATGCTACACTGACATTCCCTAACGAATGTAGAAAGACCATCTTATTTGAGGTTTTCTTTTAATTTCCTCCCATAGCTTCTTCCTCCTGAAAGGCTGAGTGAACTTTTATGCAGCAGGCATGCCAGGTATTGCTAAACTGTTTAGTCCATATGATAGCTGTCTTACTAAGGCAAAAGTTAGGACTTGTGTTTTTGAACATTGCAAAATACTCTTGCTTTTTTTAAAAATAATTTTCTTCTACGTAAGAGATGATTTCCTTCCTGGGTGAAAGGGATATTGAGAAGCTAAGAAGCAAGGAAGATAATGTGACCTGCTTATTGTACTGATTCATGGAAAAGAAATCCAAGGATATACAGTAACACGAAGAAATCACAGCATTTGTCCAACTGACTTGCCTTCTCACCAGGCACTGATAGTTAGCGTAGTCCTAAAAAATATGCTGTGAATAATCAGGTGCCTTGTTTCCATGGTGTAGCACCTGGACTTGTTTAAGGAAGGGTGTTGTGTTTACAGACAGCCTAAGGAAGCTTATCAGATGCTGCAGGTGGTGCAGTCAGTCTTTGCATGTCATTTTGCTTTTATAGGATTGACTCATGGATGAATCAGCCATGAAAAATTATTTCATATATTTCATAATTTAGGGCACTAGAAATTACTGAGGAAATCTGGAGCAGTTGAAACACATTTAAAATTATTCTCACAAGTTGTTTTTTTATATTTCAGAGTATAAACTGAGAACTCTGGAAGAGGATCAATCTGCTCTCCAGTAATCACCCACACAATGCCTCAAGCCCTGTGCTATCACGACCTGTTACTTCACTTCCCTTTGCTAGTGTTACCATCTAAATATCATTTAAATGTGTAAATTGGAAAAACTTTATTCAGTAATTTAACTCTGCCATTCTGGGTAACCTTTCCAGTTTCCTGCTTAGATTACTTCCAGTGACTGTAACATGAAGAGCTAATCAGCTGTAATCAGCTAGCAAGCTTGCCCTGTGGTTACACATGTCTGCTGCTGCTTATTGTTGCCCTTCAAAAATGCACACACTCCTCTCTCTAATGAAGAATTCAACTGAAAATTACGAAGCAATTGGTGACTATGGTGAGCAAAATGCAGCAAACCAGACACAAGAGCTGAGGAACATGGACTATATTCTGGGTTAGTAATATTTTGGTTTAATCTCAGGTTTTTGTTTCAGTTTTCATAGTGTTTTTTTTCTGACAGCATTTAATTCTAGGGAATGGCTATGCACTTTGTTGCAAGAGGATGACCTGGGAGGATAACTGGGCTGGGATTTGTGTTTACAGTGAAAATTAGGAAAAAGTATTTGGAAATATCAGTATCAAGACATGTAGCTGGTAAACTGTTTAAATACATTATTTTATAAATGCTTTTTATTTAGCAATTTTATGGCTAGGAAAATGATGCACACCTGTTCACAAGCGCTTCTTTCTGTTCCCTATTCCTTTCTTTTGGTGGGGAGGGGGTGAAGGGGGTTGGGGAGTCAGGTTTGTTCTCCTTTACTGTTTCCAGTGTATTTTTGTTTCCAGCAGTAAATCAGTTTCTGCAGCATATTTGGATATTTTCCCCAGTGTGCTTAAGCTTCAAGTTGGACTAGAACAGGAAACCACTCTTAATCTTACTTGATAGTAATGATCTGTTCAGTAGAAAGATCAAATGCCTACTAGATCTGTAATAACCTTTCTCTATTTAATGAGACATTGCCAATAACTCAGTTAAGGAACCTTGCAGAGTTGATCAAAACATCCTAAAGTATTGATTCCACTCCTGTTCAGAAGATCACATGGCATTGAATAATTGCTCTTCCTCTCTAGGGGACCTTGTCCATGACATCTCTGTTTCAAATCAGTCACCTGTCTCAGCTGATATATAAATATACATACATAGATACACACACACACACATATATGCATATAAATACATATTTACACAGATGTAAATATATGCATATATACACATATGGATATCTGTATATATGCATATATACACACAAATATATACAAAAAACTAGAAATATATCTGCATCTGAACACATATGAAAGTGCTCTCTCTATAAGCAATTACAAGTTACAAGGGTGATAGACCTGTAAAACCAAGTAGGACCTTTCAGACCTGTCATGATTTAACCCAAGCCAGCAACTAAGCACCACACAGCTACTCACTCACTTTGCCCTGATGGAAAGGGGAGAGAATCAGAAGGATAAAAGTGACAAAACTTGTGGATTGAGATAAAGACAGCTTCATAGGTAGAGCAAAAACCATACATACAAGCAAAACAAAATAAGGAATTCATTCACTTATTCCCATTAGCAGGCAGGTGTTCAGCCATCTCCAGGAAAGCAGGGCTCCATCACGCACAACGGTTGCTTGGGAAGACAAACGCCATCACTCCAAGTGTCCCCCCCTTCCCCCCTCTTCCCCCAGCTTTTCATTGCTGAGCAGGATGTTGTATGGTCTGGAATATCCCTTTGGTCAACCGGGATAGTTGTGCCGGCTGTGTCCCCTCCCAGTTTCTTGTGCACCCCCAGTCTGCTCGGTGGTGGGGTGGTGTAAGAGGCAGAAAAGGCCTTGATTCCGTGTAAGCACTGCTCAGCAGTTACTAAAACAGAACTTTCAGCACAAATCCGAAACACAGACCCATACTATATGCTATGAAGATAATGAACTCTATCCCAGCCAAAACCAGCACAAGTGCATGACTCCAAATTTGTAAATTTCTTTTCAGATGTCGTCCTCTAGTATGCTTGCTGTTTCTTCTGTTTTGGTGTAAATCTGATAAACATTATTTGGCCATTATTCAGGTGAGGAGGGAAAAAAAAGAGAGAGGGAAAAAAAAAAACCCAGAGGAAAACCATATGTGAAACTGTGCTCAAGACAGCTATGTTGGTAGTGTGCTAATAATGACTACCAACACGTTGGCATTATGCTGTACTGTTGTCCTCTGGCTCATGCTTCTGTAGCTGCATATAATATCCTGTGGAACACTGTCAAAAGCTTTTCTAGACAAACCCAGCACGTGTGATTACTAGTTCACTTTGCTCAGGAGGCTATTAATACATTAAAGGGAGAAAAGAGATTTTTTTTACTTGATTTGGTTTTTGATGGTGTTTGCAGTTTATCTTGTTCTGATCTTGGTTTATTCAAGGAACTGGCATTCATTTATTTACTTTTTTCCATAGGCCCCATGGACATTAGAATCAGGGATGTGTATGTACTTCGCAGAATCACAGAATGGTTGATGGCGGAAGGCACCCATGATGGTCATCTAGTCCAACCCCTCCTACTCCAGCAAGGCCACCTACAGTCAGTTGCTGAGGACTGTGTGTAAACAGTTATTGAATACCTCTAAGGAGGGAGATTCCACAGCCTCTCTGGGCAACCTATACCAGTGCTCAGGCAGCCTGCTCCAGTGGTCCCTCTCCTATTCCTGTTCTTTAACAGATGACCATCACTCTTTCTTTTGACCATCACTCTTGCTTTCTTCCAGTTCTTATTTGTCATTGTCACTAAACAGGTGAATGTTCCTGATCTTTTCAACTTGAAATCAGAGGGACTAAAGTTGAATTACCTTGAAGGGGACTGTAGACTAATCTGATTGCACAGACATGGACTAATAGTGCTCTGTAGTGGTTGTTGCTGCAGCAAAAGATAATAACAAATAACTGTTGGGAAGGCAATGCATTAATTTCTTCTTATCCTGGAAAGATCATGTGGTTACGCACTGTTGCAAACCTTGTATTCACCTACTTCAGATCTTTGACATTTAACTTCTCCTTTGCAATTATTAATCCTGTTGTAGGAAATATTCACTTTGTAGTAATGAATTGAATGAGAATGATTTACCCTTCACTGTGCAAACAAGGACTGTCAGAGATACCACCTGTACCTGTTCTCCTTCTCAGTCTTTTTTTTTCCAGTTTAGTTTGCCATTGGAATTTGACAGATGTGAAAAGCTGAGTCAAATTAACGAAGCTGAATTAAACACAGTACATAATTCTAGCTGGAAGAAAACTACTGTGATCAGATCTAGAATCCCCAAATTGATGCTACTGCTGCTCCCAGCATCCCCACTGCTTTATCTAATGGTTGACTGAGTGCATAGGGGACGACATTCATATCTGTCACTCTCTTTTAGGTAGAAAATAGGTATTCTTATACGTTCTTAGGAAAAGTGTTCTGATCATCAGGCTATAGGATGATTTGAAATATGCTGTTTTATCTCTCATTCAGTATTAATTAGACCAATTTTAGATAACCCGCAATGAATGAATGCCCTAAACAACCTCCATTCCGAACTCTTTACTCAGCTATCATTTATATTAAACTTCTGATAAAATATTCAGTATCATCAAACTAACTGAAAGAGTGTCATAATACCCTATAACCCACGAGTGAAATTTGCAGGGAGGAAAGGCATCCCAAGGTACTCTTTGCTCTCTCTGTCTCTGCTGAAGAGCAGAGATTTGTGCTCAGGGCTCCCTGACCCCGGTGAAGATCTTAACCTGAAGATCAGGTGTTTTGTGCCATGAGAGGGAAGGACTAGACTTAGTAGCGGTCACAAGATGCTAGTGTAAAATAAAAATAACTTGCCCTCTGAACTTTTGTGGTGTATCGTTTAAGACTTACTCCTTTAAGCATAACATCATAAAAAGTATTTTTAGAACCAAAAGAGTGCTATGAAAACAGATTTATTTGAAAAAAGATATGAATTGTCCTAGTATTTTTGCTCACTGAAGTCTACTTAGGCAGTTTAAGTGTATGAAATATGCAACATACATACTAACAGTGCATAATTTAGGATTCTGTCATCTGTGGCTAAATGTCTAGACCAGGTATCCTGTTCAGTTCAGTAGTAGGCCAGCTGTTACAGTTTACCAACTACTATGTAAACACTTGGAGCTTGGATAGGTTTCAAAAATACTAATGCTGTTTGCTTTTCCAGACTGGAAAATGACCCATTAGCTCTTCACCTACTGTATGTCAACTACAAACTAGACTATTTCAGCTATATACTTGAAGACGTTTAGTTATTTCTGTAAACTGATTTATTTCAGTATAAAAGCATAACTGTTGGACTTCTAAATAGTAAGGCAGCATTACCTTGGTAGAGCACAGGATTAACAATCAGGATTGTTAACTTCTATCCCCTGGTTCTTTCAATGATTTCTTGTATTATTCCATGTAAATCACTTTCTCATCTTTCCAAATGCATTCCACATCTTTAACTACTTTTCAGTTATAATATTGATATTTGTAAAACCACTTGATATCTTTGAATAAGCAGTATTGTAACAAAAGCTCTTTCTAGACAGGAGAAAGTTCAGGTGCAAATCTGAATATAACTGCATTAGATCCACCTGGCCTATATTAATAATATTGTATTCTTCCATCTTCTTAGATCTGGCACAATAATAAAAAAAATCATGAATTACTTTGAGTAGACAATCTTGATGACTTCTTCCCTTTTTCTTCAGCTTGTAACTTTTATTGGTGTCAGTGGGAATTCCATAAGTAGATCAAATATTAAGGAGCAAAAGCTGCCTTTTAAAATACATTACCTGGGAAAGCTGCATATTATTTAGAGTGCTGGGTACCCTTCCCTGCTCCTTTCACTAGTTCTGGACTTCCTGATATTTACCTTGCATTTACATCATGCCAGTTGTTAAAAGGACAAAATATTTATAATTGTTTAAGTATCAGTTCTGTTAGGAAGTGTCAGGTGAGTGTTTCTCCTTTGCTTATATGCTTTGCAATATAGGAATATACACAGTATCTTGCTTTTTCTATGATATTTGATCTTACAGATAGCATTAGAGAAGGACACATTCTGCTCAGCTTGTATCAAAGACACCATGTGTAAATATTAAGAAATAAGCATAATAAATAAAAAGGAAATAGTATCAATAAGTAACTTCATAGTGAATAAGGCAGATATATAATGTCAATGTCCAATTTTTGATATGTATTTACAGGTAAATATAGTCCAATTTGCTTCAACTCTGAGAATAATTGCCCCTAAAATTTGCTTTATGTGCTTGCAGAAATAAGTTTTTTCAAAGGTAGAAAGGTTAAAAGCCCTTGTCTTTGAATTACTTAGAAGGGAATTTAGAGCTATCAGTTTTCAAAGTGCTGAGATAAAAACATTTCTTCTCCAGTGCAGCTCTGGAGGTCACACAGCTCTACACTGCCTGAAGTGATCATTTTCCTAAAATACAGCTGTTTAAGTGAGGGAAAGAAATTTGCAACACAATTTTTAAGACTCATCAGAGTGATCACTGTGCTGAAGTAACAGGTCCATTTAATCACTAGTGTGCAAAGCTGCAAGGCTTAAAAATACAGTCTTTTGACCTATGAGGCTGGGCCAACATTTTAGATGAACAATTTACACAAGCAGTAATTTGGTTTATTTTGCCTGACCCAAAGTAGAAACGGGGTCTTCATCTCACTAAAGAGGTGAAGGACTTCAAATCTCATACTCTCTATAGAGTTCCACCATCCTTCAGCCTTCTGCTTATCAGATGAGATCAACACCTCAGATGTCTTGTGACTCTGTGTCTTCTACTCAGAGGCATGTGGAAAGCACAGCTGGTCAAATTTGACATGTTGATGAAAAACAGAAACTAGCATTCTAAATTATTTTCATTTTTGCTTTTCATCATAAATTTCACTTTTAGCCAGGAAGAAGGGCTGGCAGAACTGGAAAACAGAAGTAGATGATTAATCTGAGTGGTCCCACCAGGAAATCTTGGCAAAACACAATTAGGTTACAAAGAATGATCAACTCCTTATGTGATGAATTTTAAAACTTAAAAACTGGCCTGTGCAGGAGATGCTATCATAGTTTTTGGAGCTGGCAGGAGCTGAAGTTATTTATGTAGGGAAAGCTAAATAAATGTCAGGAAAATTGGAAGAAATGATCCGAATAAATAATTTTTAATATTTTCTTTATAAGAAATTGTAAGCATAACACTAAAGCTGTCAAAAAGAATTTTATGTTCTATGAAAAGACGCTGAGCGTCTAGCAATGATTGAGCTCCAAACTAAGCAGCAGGACTCTGTATCTGACGTACCTTCAAATTTCAGCAGGCTTAAAAGATGGAGCTGTTAGTAACAGAATTACTACCATGTAGTTAGCTCAGAACATTAACTGAAATGCAGAACAAATTAATTTGCTTTACAATGATTAATTATTGATATCTGAGATGTGAAAACATTGTAATGTCTTTTTTTTTGTATTAACAAATTATTTAACTTTTATTTAAAAGGTCAAAAATGTTTAATTTCTTTTGCTCTGACTGGTTACTTCCATGTGACAGCTAAACATATTTTAATGATAAATAAAATAACACAATATTTCATTTGGTAATTAATCATCAATAAATTATTTCATTTGTTTCTCTGTAATTAAATATGGATATGTAAGAGCTATTCTGTTCTAATAATGACATCCTACACTAAAGCAAAAATCATTCTAGCTATACATAGTGTCATTTCAGGCTGATCATAATAATGCTTGCTTGTTATAGTGTCAAAATAGTTATGGATCCGGGATTAAATTAAATCTCAGTGCAAAAGGGATGAACTTCAGTGATTTCAAGGGAGTTCTTCCTGCATATCTTGGGTCAACTACTACTGCCCTTTTCTCGTTATGCAGTACTGTTAAATCCCTGTAACACCCCTCAGAATCACAGAATCACAGAATGGTAAGGGTTGGAAGGGACCTTAAGGATCATCTGGTTCCCCACCCCCTGCCATGAGCAGGGACACCTTCAACTAGACCAGGTTGCTCAGAGCTCCATCCAACCTGGCCTTGAATACTTCCAGGCAGGGGGCATCCACCGCTTCTCTGGGCAACCTGTTCCAGTGTTTCACCACCCTCATGGTGAAGAATTCCTTCCTAATATCCAATCTAAATCTGCCCTGTTTCAGTTTAGAGCCATTCTCCTTTGTCCTATCACTACACACCCTTGTGAAAAGTCCCTCTCCATCCTTCATGCAGGCCCTCTGCAGGTACTGGAAGGATGCTATAAGGTCACTCTGGAGCCTTCTCTTCTCCAGGCTGAACAGTCCCAACTCTTTCAGCCTGTCCTCGTAGGAGAGGTACTCCAGCCCTCTGATTATCTTCATGGCCCTCCTCTGGACACGCTCCAACACATCCATGTCCTTGTTGTGCTGGGGGTCCAGAGCTGGAAGCAGGACTCCAGGTGGGGTCTCACAAGAGAGGAGTAAAGGGGCAGAATCCCCTCCCTCGACCTGCTGGCCATGCTTCTCTTGATGCAGCCCAGGATACAGTTGGCCTTCTGGGCTACAAGCGCACATTGCCAGGTCATGTTGAGATTCTCATACAGCAGTATCCCAAGTCCTTCTCCTCAGGGCTGCTCTCGACCCACTCTCCGCCCAGCCTGTACTTGTTACCTTCCTGTTTTTCTGAAAGCACTTTGGCCTGGTGTATTGAATTGTGAGACTGAAAGTATTTTGGTATTTAAAATGCTTTACTGAATTGGTTTGACAGACGTGAAAGCTCACTTCACCAATCCGTTGGATAGATGCAAGGAATACTATTGCTCTGTATTCTGCACTAGTATCTAGTCTCCGTGATGTTTCCAGCTCCTGTCAGAATATCTGAATGTTGTATTCTGAAACCAAGTTTTACAATGCCTGGACAATAGATACTCAGATAACTGCATATTAAATAAAGGACAATTTAGAGAAATGGATAGGGATACTTCTGAAACTGTAGTCTCTGACTGTGTAGTATTTCCTTTTTTTTTGGTGCATTTGATTCTTTATTCTTTATCTGTAGTTATCATAAAAGAATTAGGACACAAGATAGTCTTCTGGACTTGTAGAGCTGAGGTTGCTTGCCTATAAAAATATGCAAGAACTACCTTCATTGAAGGATTTGTGCCATAACACCATCAAAACAAACTACAATACTACATAAAAGCCTTTATTTTGGAAAATAATTAAAGAAGTCTTTTCCAAATATTTGCCTCAGCCTAAGGAAGGTAAGTTTAAGGCAGAAAAAAGGATTTGGCCCAAGAGTTACATCTGCCAGACAGCTTTCTGAGCATGTGAGCCACTCGTGGTATCACGTAAACACTTATGTTAGAAAGAGGCTGCAGGAGGCTCAGTCCTGTGCATGAATTTGCTGTGCGGAACCCATGCAGGATCGCACTGATGCCATCAGGACTCAGGGAGGCATAAGGCCAACCTGCTTTACATAGATTTAGTTGCAAGGATCAGAGTCTTAGATGGTGAACATGTGAATTTTGTTGAATGGATCATTAATTTTTAACAGCTTTGGTGGAAACAGAATGAATGACAGAACTATTAGTTTCACAGCTCATAGATCATAACTCACAGAGAAGGAAAGTGCGAGCAGGCCGGGGTACTGTAATTCCCCACTTACGGTTCCCACCATCAGGAGCACAAACTTCCTGTTACATGCTGGGGAGGCATCCGGCTGCATTTGTCAGCAGACATCAATTATCTGAGAAGTTTAGTTTGCTACAGTGCAAGGGCGTAGGTTTCTAAAGAATAATCCATAGGCATGCTGATGGGTTCTTTCTCCAGTGTTTTATCAATGCTGGAGGTATATCCTTAGACTACTGAGAACTTATCCATAGATTTAAGTGGATTTGAGCCTTTAATAGAGAATGACCTTGACAGCAGGTGATCTTTTCCTCTAACTACATCTTCTTTGAATTGGAAAGTGCAGTATGAATCCCTCTACTTTTCAATTATTGGGCTCATTTAAGATGCTACAGGTTATAATTTTTTTCCCTAAGAGTATCAAAATAAAGGAAAAAGTAACCAAGGCTATAGAAGTAGAATGCTTTTTTCTTCTATGTCCAGGACAATTGTCAATGCCTACTGACAGGAGGAAACAGTGAATTCCAGTTTTCATGTAGGAAAGATTTCCAGCAGTAGCACTCCTGGAAAGCTCTGACCTACACTGTAACCCCTGCTAGGCAGGGCAAGACTTCCAGGACCATGCCAGAGAGGGCAATGGATAAAATGGTTGTTCAGAAAGTAGATTAAATAAATGAGATTATCTTTAATGGGGTCACTCGGTAGGGGACCAAACTGTGAATGAATAGTCTTATGAGAAAGAAAAAAAAGACTCCAAATTAACAACAGGTTGATGTGACAGGGCTAAGGAGAATAGAAATGAAGTTCATAGTTCATCTGAGATATTTGTCTTTCTGGAGTTAAAAGTTTCACAGAGACAAATGACTAAAGATTGTCTTTTACTCTTTAAATATTATGTATAATATGAGGAAGTGGGTTTCTTTAACATTAAAGAATAATTTTTACTAAATATGCTTAAGATGCAAGACTTCATAAAATGCATGTACTTGCTGGCTTGCCCAGACCTAGAACTGGCATAAACCCTGAAATTTTGTTTCACCTGGAGCTTCTGAAGTGCCCAGTTTCATTCTCATGTTGTGCAAACTTGAAAAATTGAACTTTCAGAATGCTAATCCCAGAAAAAGTGTCAGAAGTTTTCAGTTCATTGAAGGATTATACATTTCCTGATGGACTTCCTATTTAAATAAAAATGTGTAACATCTCAAAATGTTTTTGTTTGGCTTGCCGAACTGCCTTTCGTCCTTTGTAGAGATTTAATGGAGGAGTGTTTCTTGACTTTGCAGGTACCTGGCAGATGATACCTCCTAGATGAGGCCCATGATAAGGCTTGGTAGGAGGGAAGGATGCCCTACACTGCTGGAGAGCAGATCTTCAGTGTTTCTGGGCTCACAAAAAAAGAATGGTACCTTCAATTACATGTCTTATGGGACAAGGGGCTGCTAAGAAAATGTGGAACTGATTAAATTCAACAAACAACAATTCTGATAGATGAAATATTTTATATCTGTTCCATTGTTAAAAAAGAACCTATAACCCTCAACAATATATCTATAAATAAGACTTTGATTAAATGGAAAATTTTGAACAGTTGCATTTTAATTTTTTAATATATCTTCATATTAAACTATCTGTTGCTGGATACTGATGTTACATTTGATGCCATTTGTTTTGCAAGCAGTAGAAACTCTTGAGCGTGAATTAGGTTCATTGACAGAATGTGTTCAGAAACTGCTGTCCCTAAAACACAAATTATAACACATCCAACATCTGCATTACATTAGATTTAATTCATACAGAATAATTCCAGTCATTTACAGTAAGTATTGAGAGCAATTTAAAACATATGTCTCATAAACTGTCTGCCATAATCTATGTAGATTCATTGCTACAGCACAGATGTTTATGCACAGAATGCTAAAGAATGAGTTTAAGGGTATTTTTGCATTTATAGAAAATCTTCAAAATTTATGTCTGTTCTTTACTTCTGTGTATCATGTACAAATATGTGTGTCATGTGCAACTATCAGCCAGAGCCTTTCTTTTTATAGTCCTTAATAGCTTTTGTGTGATAGCATGAACTGATTTTTCTTGGGATAAGCTATCACTAGTTGAGCTGGACACATGCATTTACCTAAATTTTTGAGAACTGGAAACATTTGTTTATAGGTGAATCCATCCTTTTATGGGTGTGTCATGCATTCCAATAGCCATGACATACTTTATAGTTCTGTATATGTCTATTCCTATGACATTCATGCATAGTAATTCTACAGAATGTGTCATATGAAACATAATGACTGTCTCTGCATCTTAGAATATTCATCTTGTGTCTTTGCTAGCACATGGGACATGCTCGCTGCCCTCACCTGGTATGGATTTTAATGAAATAAAACTTGTTAAAAACTCTGTTTTAATTGTGAGAAATAGGATGCTTCCCATGTTTGTAGTAAAAGGTACTGCCACAAAATATTCACTGTGACTGTGACTCTATTTTTTTTTAGGAAAGAAATCTGAGGAAAGTTGCTGGATATAAATTAATTTAAAAAGTGGAAGTAGAGAGATGATGCATGCGACACAATGAGCTTTATTCACTTTCTGTGTACTAAATTGTTTTAATCCTCTCCTTAAATGGGCAGTGGGAACACCAGTCTCAGTACTTGAGCCTGTAAAAGAGCACAACACGATTATGTTCTGGAAGAGTTTGTCCTGGAAATGCAAGAAAAAGTGACAAATTTTTGAAAAGTGCAATTTAATTTCTTAGGGCCTCAGGGAGTGCATGCACACACACACATACATAGATACATGTATACAGATATACACAGGCATACGCATGTATTTTTATACATATATATATATAAGTACAGATTTGAACAATGGGTCAGTTCCCACTGAGGTCTTTTAAGGGATTCTCCAACAACATCTGGGTACCAGTCATGGGACATAATTTTATTTCCACAAAGTGGTGAGAAGGTTCATCTGCAGTGGCTTTAGAGGTACAAGGGAACTTTTGGTATGACAAACCTCATGCTGTTTTAATCAGTAAGTCTGCTTCTTTCCTAAGCTACAACAGGACATCCACTCTGAGATCGCCAGACTTTCTGTTTCAACATTTATACTTGACCACTTTTCATGAAATGGTTTTAAATGTACAGGATAAACAAAATAACTGAATGGAAATAATATTTTTTTCTATCTTGTGTTCACATTCAACATAGTTCAGTGTTGCAATGTATTAGCAAACCTTCAGTAAAGTAAAAGTAAACTTTGTCCAATAGCATTTTATTATGAAATGTTACAAGGAGTCTATACATCCAGCAATCCTTGTCCCTTTGATTGACCTTCTTGGGTAAAGTTCTGGCACCACTGCAATCAGCTGAGGTTTTGCCATTCTATCCACTGGGACAGGATACCGCCTCCTGTTTCTCCCCACCTAGTTAAATGCAAATAGAGAAAACATTAGCTCTATGACTTTTGCAATGTCAGTGTCAGAAATGTCTTTAATTTTCTATCACTTTCAGTTGCAGGTAAGACACTATCTCTTAGATGCCACTGACAGACCATTAATAGTAAGCTAACTGATAGTTAATTTGCTAATTAGTTATATTCCTGAAAAAAAAATCGTTTCCTTTCATTAGAGTGAAAAGGAGTCACAGACATGTCATGCCTACATCTCTGAAAAAGCCACATGCAAATTAATGACCATCCTCCTGACCTTTCAGAAACATCTATCCAAAATCTACAAGACACCTACCAGGAAGCAGGAATCTTGGTCACTAGTCCCTAAGGTAGTTAAGCGTTGGTTGCTAAAGTAAAGAGCTCTTTGTCACGCGAACACTTCCTTTGATGTAACTTGGACGGGTTGCTGGAAAATTGTTTGAGTTGGCCTTTTCCCATCCAGTGATTTCTGTGTACTCCACGTCTAAGTAAATATGTAATCACAATAGCATATAATTATGTTACAATCTGATTCTAGAATAGTAAAGGATTTAGTGTCTTTGTCAAAGTGACCAGATACATTTTTTGTTGTAATGCTAATTGACACTTTAATTTTGAAATGTGTGTTGCTATGTATCTTAGCTTATTAAAAAAGGCTGAAGGTAAAAGTGAAAACAAAATCAAAATTGGCTTTCTTCTTTTCCTGCTCAGAAAAATACAAAGAATTTTGTTTGACTAATCATTGACTTCATGGCTCGTGTGTGGCCTTCACACATATTTGGAAGTTAATATCATAAACCACACTATTTTTCATCTATGAAAGGTCCTTATTGTTTAGCATTGTTTGATATGGAAAAAAAAAATTCATTTTTCCCTGTCTTGCTGTCAGAATATTCTAAACTAGAACTATTGAACTCAGTGTGAGAAAAAAATTTTCTGTAGGCTATGGCTTCTCTGTGAGCTTGGAGATTACACCAGACAACCTGAGCTAGAAATATCACTCTCAAGAATTGCCTTCAGTAAGGCTAAACAAAAGCATTTCAGAGGATTCCTGCTCTATAGGCTTGCCTTTTCGCAGTTGAGAGATATTTGAGTTGGGCAAAGAAGAGAAGATAAGCCATCTACAGGCTATTAGAAGGACTGCTGGTTCATTCAGGTTCTCAGAACCCTACAAAACCTTTCCTAGACAGAATATGATTCTTGCAGAAAAGGACAAATTGGAGAAAAGATTGTATTGAATGATTCACAGGACAAATGACTATGAGGAATACAGTAAACTAAAATTTCAAAGGAAAAGCACATTTGTGATGTACTGCTGTATTGGTGAATACAGAAAATCTAATTCTTCATGAAATTCTGATGTTCAGCACTGAATTTCCTAAGAATCTAATCAGTATATTATGAAGTAACTACAAAATCACTTTCCATTAAGTAAGCTGAAACAAATGAGTTTATTTCAACCATGGTGATGATTCATTACATTACATTTAGAATAATAACTCCTCCTCTCAACTTTTTCTTTCTCTGCCACCCAGGTTATACATTAAATTCTATAGAAATCTGACTTTTTTGTTAGCTTTTGGCCACACTTACAGTGGGAGCAATATGCCGTATATTATCTGATTAAATTCGTTACACATCATAAAAGACTTTTAAGATGGTTCATTGTGTCTCCTCCCCTCCCCTCCCCTTCCCTCTTCTCCCCTCTCCTCTCCTCTCTCCCCTTCCTTCTTGTGCCTTTCTTTGTTTTCTCCCACTTTCTTTCTATCAAATCTTGCAATGAATTTCTGAAGTACTATAAAGCTGATAATGAATGCACAGAGATTTGAATCATCAATTCCAAGAAAAATACTGGAACAAGTAATCATTGTACTGCATCACAGCATTATCTAAATTTTCCTTTCCAATTTCTAAGAATAGATTTTATCTTTTATAACAGGCATGCTTAAATACTCTAATGGACTATAGAAGTGGTGTAAGTGTACATAAATTTGTCTTTTGCACGTCTATTTTCACAAATATACAGTGTTGTACACAAATACATAGATACAGTTCTTCAGCTGAGCAGGGAATACATGAAGGTCAGGATATCTCACCTTTCTCTTTAATCCTTTTTACTGAAAATTATTTCCAGCCTTCAGTTTCCATCTTTACTTTCCAGTATCAAAGTTCTTATGACTTGGAGAAATCACCAAAGTGACCTATACATGGAATAATAATTTATAAATATAAAAAGTCACAATAACAGGGAATGTGAGCAGAATTTGATGCTGAATACTTGAATTCTGAAACTTCACATAACAATATTTCTATCTTTACTTGGAAATGATAATGAAATTCCTTATCTATATGCTTTACTTCACAAAGCTAAAAATATTTCTGAATCCATTCCCATTAACTGCTGTGAGAGATTTCTTTCACCATTGATTTTCATGAGATAAAGTTGAGATCAAGATGACTAGTACTTCGAAGCTTTCATTAATTAAAAAAAAAAGTATCTGATGATTTTTTGTTTGCTCTTCTTAAAAAGCTAATAGGGACCTTTCTATAGGGGTTTGAGTGTCTCTGATTTTTGCAATTTTCACCTTGCAATGTTGAGGTAAGCTTTTTGCACTATTTTTGTCAAGAAATGTGTGACTGACACTGATACAGCAGCCCACTTGTATCTACAGCTAACTGAGAAGGTGGCAGCCTGTTGAGACAGAAGATTTCTGATAAAGGAACCATGTAAAAGTCTTAATCCTGCTTCCTATAGAGGTCAGTGAGAGTTTTGCGTCTGACTTTGTTGAAGCCAAATTGGTCCCCAGTTGAGCAGAAAACAATCACTCACTGTATAGTGAGAATTTACGTCCTGCAAAAAAGAGTGTCTATTATTAAAAGGGACTGACATAGGGGTCATTGGGCAATTTTAGTGGCCTACAGATCATTACATTTAGTACTCAGGTTTTTTCTCTTTTATGCAAGAAAAACTCACAGTGACTTCAGTAAGAGTTTTTCTTACTTAAGGAGTACAGGATTGGGTACTTAGTTGAGAACTAAAGCAGCATTAATGACTTCCATATGTCACTGCATAAACCTCATTCATGTGTTTTTGATTTAATGGATTATAAAACTGAAAACAAAAATATTCTGTGTAACTTCTTGCAAGAAGCAGAAATGCTTTAAAGATCACGGATGAGAACAATTGGATTTTAGTTAGATGTGCAGTAATTGTTTGAACCCTGGAAATCACTTCTACAAAACATTCTCTTGTTCTTTTTGTTCAGTCTATCTGTCTTACATACTGTTTCCATTCTCTTGTCTTCACCTTTTTTATTTCCAAAAGCCCTGTGGGGATATTATGTCAGCACTTCTCGACTTCATGTGGTGAAGTTGTCAATGTTGAATTAAGTATTTTTTAATATAACCATACCAATCCCATGCACAGATCTTCCATGCAATGTCCTTCATTGTATAGTGAGGTGAAAATGCATAGTGTAATGCTGTAACACAACTACAGTGAGAATACAGAAGCTAGCAAAAGAATACAAACATGTTGCATAATGATTGACTCGATGTACGAATGGCGTTCACCTCTTAGTTTTGCACAGAAATCCTTAAGCACAGACACAATCCACTGCCTTAAGATACAGGATTTCAAGGAGAGCAAGACTACAGAAAAGAAAGACTGTGAAAGACTAAGAAAAGAAAGTAGAAATAAAACCCTTCACCATTGAATCTGTAAATAATATTAACAGCATCCTTAGGTACTGAAAATAATTAACCTTTTTTTCACTCTGAAGATCATACCAAAATACCATATTACCCAGTCCTGTGAGGACAGCTATCCAAAGGAACTACTTCTTTGAGCTTAGAATCTGGGATTTGCAGTTATTTGTATTCTCTGACTCAGGTTTACCCCCACAGACATTATTTGGGTTCTTCTGCCAGATAGCTGTAGGCAGACAGCATGAAAACGCCTGTTATTCTTGCATTTACTGTATTCAAAATTTAGCTTGTAATTTACCTTGATGTGAACCCTGTAAAGTAGTGTAGGCCTTACATCATGATACAAGGAGTTGATCTTTTTCTTCATATTTATTCAATGAACTGTGCAGTATTATTCTCTTACTGATGAAGTGAGGAAGAAAACATGAATATGGCAGTCTTTTAATGAGCTGTGGTCATACCAGACTAGCAGTTTTCAAGCAAACTTGCTGTGGTGGGAAATTTAGGTTATTAGGTCAGGAGTTACTGATTTAGAGAAAAAAGGTTGACAGTGACCAACAAGCCTGCAAAATTTAGCAGCAGGTGTTGAAACAGACATATGTAAAAACAGCAAATAATGCAAGCTGAAATGAAATAAAAGGATTGAGGCACTGGAAACATCTCCAGGCCTCTTCCTGTGGATTACTGAATTTTTAAGGGCTTTACTGAGGGCATTGTCAACTCTTGAGGAAGGAAAATGAGTCAGCAGAAAGAAAGGAAAAAGCAGTCATCATATCCTATGTGCAAAATGTAATATTCCCACTGTCTACTGTCTAAAAATTTTCCCCAGTAGTTCATATATCTCTTTCCCTGTAAAGTAAGTTAGAGTTTCCTCTGTTGTACACTTTCAGACCCTTGACTCCCTCCACTGTTTGACGTGGTTTCTCTCTCATCTCTCCTCATCGTTTGAGTGGTCCCTGATGTCTCCTCTCAGTGTGGTCTTTCTCTTCAGTATTGCCTGCATGGGGCACTCTGGTGCACTGTCGTTTGAAGCTAACAGAGATAAATGAGAGAATTAATGGAAAACAGGCTGGGGAGAAGGAATGAGTAGGTGGTTATTATCTCAGAGCATTTTCCATCTCTCACCATTCCTGTGAAATCCTGATGAGCTTTCCAGCTGAATGATATGACCACTGAAGTATTACTCATCTAATCCTAAACTGTTTAAGAGTCATTGATGAGGAATCCTCATTTTGACTTTAAGGAAATTATTTGATCAATGTAAGCAAGCAACTGAACAATCCCCCACTTCCTTACTCTCAGAGGTTGCAAAAAAGTTCTGTTGTCTCCACTGTTTTGGATTGCTGACACAGGAGCTGATTGCCAATAAAGGTAAGAGATTGTTTATCAGGACAGAGGTGATGCCTGCTGGGTGGCAGCTATATTAATGATTATATTTTAGCTATATAAGCAACAGTTTGAATTGTATTTATCTCGATTTTAGGCAGATAGGACCTCACAGAATAAATCTAAAACAGTAAACTCTTATATAAACCTGACAGAAGAATATTTTTACAGTGAGAACAATTAATCACTGGAACAACCTCTCCAGGGATGTGGTGAAGTCCCAATCACTGGAGATTTTCAAGATGTGATTGGACAAGATGTTAGGTAACCTCATCTAGGCTCCTACTACCATGAAAGGTTGGACCAGATTATCTCATGAGGTCCTTTCCAACCTGAGCTGTTCTAGCATTCTATCATTCTGTGATTAAATTGAAAATAGCAAAAAAGCCACACAAAAGATGTAATTCAGTAAAAAGGATCTCTGTCCTTAAAAAGTTTTTGCTTTAATGTTGACAGTAGGTTTGTGAGGCATTAAAAATTAGAGGCAGGAGGTCATCTTGGACATCTCTTTTCATTGCCCTGTACACTTGATCCACCTGAAGTTCCCAGAAAAACACATCAGGAACTTGTGTCCCAGACAGAAGCGGGAAGTCCTTAGAGTCTTTATAGGTAAACTATTCTTGTTGGCTTTCTACACAAGTTTTTGCTGTCTAGGTAGGCATCCAAATTCAATGCAAACACTCCGAGTCTTCTTGTGGGAATTTAGTACTGTTTCCTGCACCTAAAATTACTAGTAGTTACTCACTACAAAAATATTTGAAAAAATACGTATACTCATCCTTTCTACAATGATATAATTAGAACTTTAAAGGGAAACACTGTACACAATTCGTTTCCTGGGGTACACTACAGGGCAGTTTTAGATATATAGTCTGTTATTTTATTATAAGTGACAAATTGCTGTGAGGTTTTTTGAGTATGTAGACAAAATGATAACAGAAGATCTACTAAAAGGTGGGTAACTTGGATCAATATTTTTTAAAAAATTACTCTCCATCCCCCAAAAACTCAGCATTTGTTTTTCATTTATAAACTTTGGTGGCAGAACATTGATCACATTGTGTCAAGGACTTAAAGAAATACCACTTTGAGAAGAAGTATTTAGTTAAAGCATGTACTTTGTTAACAGAGATGGTAGTAATAATGTATGGAGTGTAACATATACACACCGCATGGCTTCCAGCTGTTTGACTTCACAGTTATTATGTACTCTGTGAAAGAATAAATGGATCTTCTGATAATGCAGAAAAACATTTGGGAATTCATCAGTTACTCTTTCTGAGGACATTAGGCAAGTTTCCATTCACTATTAATTCTGAGGTACATAGTAACCTCTACTGGGTAGATCCTAAAAAACTAGAACAACCAGTAGACAAACAGAATAAACTTAAAAGTTAGTTGAAGAAAATCCACTACATTTTCCTAGATATAAACATATTCTCTGTCTTAAAATTGTTAGCTTTCCAGAAGGAAAAACAAATTCAAGTCAGTAGTACAGTTAACATTGTTTCAGAGTCTTCTATTCTAATACTGGTTTAAATCTAGACAAGCATAAGTGAAAATCTTGGCAAATTCAGCTTTTAGGGGAAATACATATTTGGGAGAATTGTCTCAGGTCAATGTGTATTAGAAAAGTGGCTATATTTTTCCCATTTCTGCCCTTCTGGTTTTTTTCAATTTTTATGCCAGATATTCTCCAAACTACATTTGAGGGAAGTTCTTTATGGCAGCTTTGTCATTTTTTGTGATACATTTGAGGGATCACATTTTGAATGGGAAAGTATTTCTGCCTCTTGAACTATTTCTTATACAGATATGTGAACTCTTTACAATAAAACCTGAATCCATATTTACACCTAGGAAAAAGTTTACATGTCCAGAAAAAGAACAGAAACTGAAAATGGGGGTAAATGTAACATAACATGTGACTTCTAATGCTTGGGTTGAAGGACACCTTGTTCTGGTGTCCCCACATCCCACTGTCTACAGTGTTCTTCTTAATGAGAAACTAGAAAAAACGACTTTCAAATCAAATACAAGGACCTTCTGAACTTGGTAATTCCTTAAAACACAGCATTTACTGAACAACACTGAGAATTAAATGTAAAATGTACAAATTGTGGAACTTGTTGAAAGAGCTTGGAATTGACTGAATAAGGCCCAATACGCTTAGGCAGATGAGAATCCTATCTGTGAACATGCATTTAAAGGCTGTTATTTTGGCCATAAACACAAGTACAATTTACAAACAAGAACTTCTCTTGTTAACCTCCTGATATGTTTGCCAAGAAATTTTAGCATTGTAAGATAACGGAAAATAAGAGACATGATTTAAGAGTTTAGGTATCTCTTCAGTCTGCTCTGTGGGCTCCAGCCTGAGATATGAAGGTGGCTGCCAACCCACCAAAATATAACAAAAGTTAAGCAATGAAATGAATTACAGTCTTTCTCCTAGGTGTTTCATTTCAACAAATGGCCTGTATGTTGGAACAAGATACAAACACAGTAATTATGCCTGTATATAATGCACCGCTGTAAGTGTGTGTGTATATATAAGCCTTATTATACAGTAAAGTGAACATTTTGTTAAGCCATTATTTTTTCCATCTTCACATCCAGATTTCACTTAGAAGAAAAAATGACAGGATTTAGCTCTCTTACTGTCATTTCAGGAAAACATTTGTGCTGGGAGAAAGGCCACTGGGGAATTTGGGTTTACCAAGTGAGCCAGAACACAGACAAAAACTGTTTTCATTTCTTTGTGTTATTCCGTCCAGCTCACTGGTGTTCCTGCATTCATCTTACAGCACTACAGCTCACCCCATCCTCCATCTGAGGTGACGATATTGACCACTACTATCTTATTTTCGTCACTAACGTAATTTTTTTTGTCCTGTCTTGTTGTTAAGAGTGTTCTTGGCTGGCCTTCTGTGTTAGTCTTCACTATTACACTATCAAATGTTATTTTCTTAGTTCATGGATTCTAGCCCATGATCTGCATTGCTATGGTAAGAAACAAAAAGTGCATTGATGGTCCTGATTCTGAGTCTGAAACAGCATGAGTGAAGCCCCACACTTCTAGGTAGCTGCTTTAATGATAACAGAAAAAGAAGACAATAAAACTTCATAAAAGCTCACAGGTTTGTTCACATGGGTCTAGTTATGGGACTGGGGTCCAAAAATTATGTCAATTTTGCATGTCCTTACAAATGGTTTGTAAATAACTTCTCTTCAGCCAGGTGCTCCTTTTTAATTTTGGTTACTTGTGTAAGTCACATCACTAACACAACACATATGGGGACTTCAAAGGCATAATTATATTTCAGAACTGGGCACACTTGTACAAAGTGCTAAAATGACTTGTCAAGGACGACAGAGGAAGTTTGGAGTAGAAAAGAGTGAAATTTGCATTTCTCAAAATCTTGCCCAGTCCTCGAACCCCTGGTACACCCTTCTGTTTCACTGTTACTGTCAACGCTGTGACTCGTAAGTTGTCCAGTCTGCAGTCAGGCTTGAAAGCTTTAGTTGTCAGGCTCACTAATTTGTAAAAGAAGAGAAACTGCAAGTATTCAAATAAACTTGCAAAAAAAGGGGATTTGGTGAATGGTGAACACCATTTGTATTCACTGTGTATTGCTAATTATGCAACTAAGACTCCTTAGAATGAATTTCTTCTGAGAAAGGAAGGTAAGTGGTGGATATTTTTCATACATAACTTTTCTAGAACATACAACATCCTCCATATTGTGCACAGTTATAGAAAACTGGGCACAGAAAAATAGAAAAATTCCACACCTAGGATAAAATATAAAATCAGTGGGAAAAATCATGCCTGATACTAGGAAGGGTATGATTTCACCTTCAAATTTTTAACTCTGAGGGTCTGGAATATATCTAAATATGAAAAGGTTGTATGAAAAGATATATACGAAATCATAAACAGGAAATACAAGAAGATTCTGTTCCTTTGTAAGGAATTCTGAGAAAAAAACAAAATGACAATGTTTAATAAATAATTATATAACAATTGGTCTGCCCCCTCAAGAAATTAACTTATTTCTTGTCTTGTTAGCTAGATCAATACAAATTAAATCATTAAATTTAGTTTATGCTGAAGAAATCTATCCTGATCTTCACGAGTTAAAAGCTTCTGCTGTGAACAGAAGGATGTTTGTCATGAATTTCAAAGCTCTTTAACACTGTTTTCTTAAAAGAATAATCTTCTTTAAGAAATATTTTATATATCTTAATGTCACTGTATTTTAATTGATTCTTTCTGCTCATCGCTAAAACTTGCCTTGCTTGTTAGCGCTTTTCTTCTTCCTGGAAAACTTCGGCATACAATTTATTTAATGGAGTTTCACAGTTGTTTCTGCTTCATCTGTCATTAAGTTCTCCTTACACAAGTGCAGAAGTATGCAACAACAAAAAATAACGGCAGGAAAACACTTAAACAAAAACATTTCTAAGGCTGCAAGAGAGTTTGGTCTGACATGAGAGAAAAGAATGAAGGCTCAGGTCATGGGGGTAAAATGGGTTCCTTATTTTTTCCTAAACTGTTTTCCCCTCCTCTCAGTGATACCATAAAACAAAAGCTGCTAGTAACATAAAACATTAAGCCACTGCTTCAGTGAATTTATATAGACCTGTATTCCAGGAACTGCTGCAACTAAGAGAGAAGCCAGTCTTAATCTGTGAGACCAAACTTCATCAAATTTTTAAGGAATGATGAAACTAAGGTAACTAGTAATAAAAATAATTTTGCAATTTTCAGTTTACTAAAACACACCTTGAGCCTCTGGCCGAGACAGATCTGTTAGATTTTGCTTTTAAAGTGTCTGCAAGTGATAGTCATTTATCACATCTCCACTGAAAGCTCTCAGGTCTAAGGGGAAAAAAATTGCCACTCACTTCACTGAGCGAGAAGACAGATGAGACTGCCTTAGTAGTGCTTACTTGAGTGTTTTTGGGGAAAAATCAAGGTCCCTCACCTTAATCAGCTGTAGCAAATAGAGTTTGGGCATTGATTTCAGCTGCAGGTTGCCTGTTTGCAGCTAGTGCAGGGGTCACCTGGCATGCAGGTGAAATGAGTTTCTGTCTGCACTTACCTCCTCTTCCACTTCTTTCTAGTATGAAGCCAAACAAAGTATCTTAAAACTGTTTGACATCATCTGCTTAACTGGAAAGAAACAGAAGTATTAAAAGATAGAAAGATTTGAAAAGCTGTTTTAGAAGCAACTGTCTCATGCTTACCATTTACTATCTTTTATTTCAGCCCAGAAACTAACTGTACTTTTGAGAATGTGCTTAGGTACATGTTAGCAAGTCAAAAATGGCAATTTATGAACAAGTCTGGACTGAAAATTTGCAGACACACCTCTGTGGCAATATCTCCTGAGAAAGCGCTTCAGCAGTGCACAGAACTCCCTAGTTCTGAGAGACAGCTCTGCACAGGGCTCTGCTGCCTTCCACACTCTCCCAAATCACCAGAAAGCTCCTAGTTATTGCCTTCCTCTCTTTCCTCTTCAAAAAGAAGACAATGAAGTTCGCGTGATAAGATATGCAGAAGTGGAGGACCAGGCAAAATGGTATGTGGCTGCGTAAGGAGCTGAAAACCAAGGTGAAATAGCCTTTTAACATTTTTACCAGTATATATATATAAAGATTCATGTGGCATTAACCAAAAGGAAACTATATTGCTTTTTTGTGATTTTACCACTGTATTATACTGGTTCCTTTTTTGTGCAAAAGCCTGTTGTAAAAAGAAATTTGGGTCCAAAAATCTACACAAATACCTGTGTGGCTAGACACCCAGAGATGTACAGCATTGACTCCAGTGGGACTTGCGTGCATAAATACTGTTGTAGAGCTGAGATGTAGTATTTAGCACTGGAATGGTTAAGGACATAGTGGGGATGTCTTGCAGCTGAAGCTGCCTAAGTATGTTTGAATTATTAGTGGGTTAGCACAGAAAGCAGGAGAGGCTACTCAAACATTTCTTACCCTGTTCAAGTTGTTTATCAAGTTCAGCCAAAGTTAAATGTTATATTCAATGCACTTCAAGTTTTATAGGTGGTATGGGGATAAATACATGAAGAGCTGTGCTACTTCTGCCTGTATTCAGCAATTGCTAAACTTCTTTTGCTCATTGTCTAAATATGGCCTCCATGGGTCTCAACTATTTGGGACATACATTTAGCAACACCCCTATGTTAATATGGCTCTCCTGAGATCACAGCTGGGCAACAGCATTTCTGTAGCTGCTTATGATTAGATGAAGACTTTTCTCTTTCCAGCTTTTACTTATGTCACTGTAGAATCACAGAGCCTGGTTTTGCAGCTTATGCCAGCTTAAATTCTGGAGACATCTCAGAGAGCTGATGGTTTCTTAATTTTATTTACTGATTTTTAATGAGTCCTGCTGTCATTGAAAGGGTTTTTACTGTAGAGACTTTAAAACCATTGTTATTTCTGAAGGAATAACAAAGTAATTTGCTCACATCCACCTTCTCTTGTTCTCTTATTGTGAGAAAGGAAGGGATGTTTATCACTGCATTCATACCAGAGTGTACCATTTGCTTAAAGCTGCCATCTAAGTTGCTCCTACAGCAGCTACTTAACCTACTTCAGCTGAAATGTGCTCTGCTACTGTAAACTAAGTACTGGACGTGCCCCGAATCCACTTATTTTAACTGAAAAAAAAGGATGAGGCATACCAGATGAATATGTCTACCACCAGATCCACAGGGATGTGCTGCCTGAGGGAGTCTGCAGTTCGGGACTGTAATTTCCTGCACTGACATAGCTAGATTTCAAAAAGGATGCCCAACGCCTGAAAGTGGGCTCCTAGGCCAGAACAGATACAATTGGGAGTACTGAAAACCTCAGATTCCTTTCACAGGACAGAGTCTTCCTCAAGTTTTGGTTCCTGACTTGCTGTGTTTAGGTTTGACCTTACTGCGTCCAACAAGCATAGTTGTACGTATATACACAGTCTTTCAAACCGACGGTACTTCTCCGCTGCTGGAGGCGGTACACTGTTATCTCTCTTCTATAGGACAGGAGGCTGTTTTACTACTCCTTGACTCCTTTTGCAGTATTTGTCATGGCTGCCTCAAAAAGGTAAGGCCCTTATCTTGTGACTGCTTTCTTGCAGCCAGTTTTCTGTCTCCATGTTAGACAGGGTACACTTTTACATCTGCAAAGGCATACAGATGTTGCGTACTGAGTGAAGAGACACACCGTGTCTGTTTTCAATGTTTTCACGTGGGAGGTCATCTGTACATCCTGACAGAGGACAAACCAGGAGTGGTCTAAAGCGATCAGGAAGTTCTCTGGTACTGAGTCGATGATGTTTCCTATTTGGTAAAAAAAAAAATATATTCTGCAATTGATATTGTTTAAATATATCGACCACTTGCAAGGATTTTTCTTAGGTGAAGCTTTTAGTTTTGTTCTGTTTAGTGCTGTCTTTGCTAAGATCCTCCAAAAATTAGTTGATCCACATTATTCCTGTTTTGCTTTTCTGAAAAAAACTGGAGAAATGCAGTGAAGTTTTGATGTCTGTCGTATCATGAAAGACTATCAGAACATCACATGTGAAACATAAATGAAATTAACTACACATCCATAACATCTGTGTCATTACCTTTTCAAATTTACACGTTTTGGAAAAACAGGTAATTCAGATACTGCCTGTTTCTGTAGTGTCCAAGACCATGACTGGGGGGATAGCAGTGATGTTATCAACCTCCAACAATAATACAAAATAATATTTACCAAAATACATAAATAATGAGGCAATGTTTTTTTGTCTCCACTCTGCTTTCACTATAAACTTCAGAACTAGTTAGACCATCTGCAGTTTGACAACCAGACATTCATTTATTAATTACCTCACAAAAGTGCTGTGGTCATATCTCCTCTCCCTGAAATTCAGCTCAGTGGGAGGGAGAGGTACACCAAAATGGTGTCAGTGAAGCACACAAATGTGAGAGTAAAACCAGCTGTTAGGGTCACAGCACTCTGGATGGAGAGCAGTCTGACATACCCCACCCACATAGTACATACAGAATCAATCCCTCCCCCGCCCATTATTGCATTTGATGCATAAACAACTGAAGAAAGGCTGAGCTGCTCTCCAGCTCCTATCCTCCTTCCTTTTTTATCACCCAGCTGTGAAAATTCTTGCAGACAGTTTTATTGATGTAGAGTTAGTGCTGTTCTGCAGGATAAAGCTCTTAGCACATCACTGCCTCCTAATGGGTGATACTTTGCGGTTAGGGAATTTGGTCAAAATTATTTTCTGCCTTTCCCTCCTTCTTTCCCTCCCCCCTTGTCTGTCTTTATAATGGACATATTCGAAAAAAACTATGAAATAATTGCTTGAAAATTGCTTACGCTTAAGGTTTAATATAGTCATTGCAAGAAAGTGTGTGTAATGCATATATGGATTTAGTTTTTAATATTTACTGCATATATTTTATAACTTTTGCATGGTGTTGGTATTTCCTGTGTAATGGATGGCCACATGTGGTGCACATGCACTACAATGTCATTACGCTGAGGGCTTATCAACACTCAGATATACAGCTGGTAGCTGATGCTTCAAGTGATAAACATATTCTTCATCCTATTCCTTCTATTTACTGGCACTGCAAATATGCAAATAGCCATAAGTATTAAATAACTAAATTGGTGTAGTACATATTTCTTTGCAGAGCTGTATCATGCTTTTCAAAATTCACTGTAAATTTATTGTTAAAAAGGAATGGCAATTTAATCTAACGAAAGACAGGGCTAGTCTCACAACTGAGCTTTGTAGGTGTCGAAATAATTGATGATTTTTATTTAAAAGCAATTTTTCAAATACATGTATTAGCTGACAGTAAAATGTTAACTACATTGAAGGCCTTATCTTTAGTCCTTTCTCATGAGTGTTTTCTATCACAATGGTCTTAGATTTTAAATATATTATACCACTGAAAATTATGTTTGTATTGCACATGTGTGGTTAATCTAGTTGATGGTTAGACCACGAAAGAATGAAGGACACAAATCAGTGAAGAGTGTAAATGATATTGTGTATGTCAGTACTATTTGTTCAGCTTTCTGAAACTGGTAGAAGAGTAGGTGAATAACAATCCGTCATAACGACATTTTCTATCATTAACTGAGAGAGCTCAGAATTTTAATAAGAGCATGTTTACTCAATTTAATTTATGAATTTTAATAAATTCCTTTAAAATTGTCATAAGCATTGATTTGATACAGATTGAGAAAACAACCAGAGTTCCTCCAGCCTCAGAGTTTGCATAATTGTTGTACTCCATACAGAGTTTCACTGCATAGCCAGTTTCACTAAAATCACAGGCTTAAGAGGAATTTTTTCCTATCAGTCTCAAATTTTTTTTCCTCTCAATCTCAGAATTTCTTTACTATTAAAGCTACACGTGCAGAACTTCGGAACTCCAAAGGGTACAGTGACAATGAATTTGCAAAAACTATGTAGGGGTTTCAGCACAACATGGAGCAGCAAGCCAATGTTTGATAGTTTAGAAATACATCAACTTGATTTTGGTTTTAGACTGTGTATATTTCAAATTAATATACTTGTATTAGACAGCACATCTTTGTTTATTTTCTGTTCAATTTCTCTTCTAATTTGCGTATGGTTCCTCTGTAGTTCTCTATGAGATCAGAGGAGCTCTCCAGTCTCTAGGATTTACAGACTGTGTACCTCATCTTTGCAGAGCAAGACTTCAAAGTGGTAATAAACTGCAAAACGTAAGGCTTGGTTTTGCTTCTGTATCCTTTCTTGGGGGGAGGGGAGGAAGGGAATGAAGGTCTTTCACCAAATTCAGTACAATTGGTTGAATTTGATTGTTGAATGCTAAATTACTGTAGGAGTTAATTGATGCATCCTGGAATAACTCTTGACTATACAGTAGAATAAAGATTTTCATCCTTATGGTTTGTTAGTTGAGGGTTTTTCTTCTTTTTTGTTTTGTTTTCAACTTTCTGGCAGAGTTCACCTTGAAAAATTCTCTTCCCTCCTTACAACTAAGAACAAAAACATTGTAGAAGTGAACACCGAACTTGTTCACGTAGCCAAAGTCTTGCAAAGGAGCTAACAAAGAAGATCACTATTTCCTTTCAGTTCTTCAGCGGGTGTCCGGCAAGTCTGTGATCCAGTAATAACCTAGAAATCCCAGTGAAAACGAGAGGTCAGTACATAGAAAAGGATAGAAGTTGGCTACCACTTCTTAAATGATCCTGTAAGGCTCCAGAACATCTGGGGAAATGCCAAAATAAAGGGTTCTGCCATCCCTCAAAACACTTCTTATGTGTGGGGCTGGGGAAGATTAAAATAGTAAAAAGCCGTGGGACATAGAAAGAATACACCTGATGCCTTTTCTTTTTCTTGCTTTCTTTCTTTGCATGTCTTGCTTTCTCTCTGTCTGTCCCTTTTTCTAAAGCAGAGAAATGTAGTAATGTGATCTGAAAACTTAAGTAAATAGTACTTCAAAAAGATTTCATTTCTAGGGTTGAGTGAAAGTTACTAAAGAGGCTATGATACTTTTTGTTATGAGTTCACCCCATTAGCATCATGTAACACTGTGGATTCTGCTATAAACCAGCATTCTAATCCATAAGATAAATATTTTTCAGTTCTGTAAGCAATATTGTGAATGAGAACATGTGGCTGAAACAAATGGTGATAAAACTCTTTTTTCACCAGGTCATATCTGCATGAAATATGTGTTCTGTCTTTTATAACAATAAAGGGATTTATTATTCAAGACTTCTTTATTCACACACATTACAATTTTATATAAAAATCACAAAAATTTGGCTTCAAAGAACAAATAACATTTGCAAACACTATGCAGCTGTCGATGTCAGTTATCAGAGTGATTTTGTTTTTTTCGTTACATGGCTGCTGGAGATCTGCTCTCCAAGAGCTTTGCAAAGGTCAACAAAAGTCTTCCTTGTGATTTCAAAGGCTCTGTTCCGGTCCTTAAGAAGATCTTGACATCTTTCACCGTGTAGTCCAATTTGCTAATATCAAACTACTCTGTACAGATATATATTTCAGATGTTTTCAGATGAAGTGTTTTATATATATATACGAATGTCTATATATAACGGAGATTTTGATCCATTTTTGGTTCTGATTTTCTTGTGGTCTTCTAAAAATCTGTCTCCCTTATCAAATACCATTTTAGAGTTTAGCCTTTATTCTAATGACTTTTAATGTCACTTTTAATGGTACAATAAAGCAGTGGGATCAGTCGATTCTGTGGCTCAGCAACTTCATTTGTATTTCATGCTTCGTTCTTCCTTACAGACTTGAACTGTTAGTGACTGATGTTTCTGCTTTCAGAAAAAATTTAGTATGGTGCAATGACTACCTGTGATCTCAGTTCCTTTCAAAACCGGAGAAATAATGATGCAGTGAAGGATTTATCTAGCTGGAATAGGAAATGACGATGAAACAACTGATTTTATTTTCCAGATTTCTTTGACAACAGTGTGTGAATTTGCTTGTGTGGATATGCAAAGTAAAAACTATTATTTTTAGAGATTACTTGCAAATGAGAGAGAATTTGGAGTTTTGTAAGAAAGCAGATAGAACTGTAATTTTTCTTTTTTTTTTCTTTTTTTTTTTTTTTACTTCTCACATTTAGGAATGTCAGGTTATATTAACATTTTTCTTTCTCCTTTTGACTTAATAGCAGGAAGAACTGAAGTGAGATGTTTCACAGTTTGGTTTTTTCTCCAGACAGAAGAATATAAGTAATCTGAAGGTGTTCATTTGAGTGTAACCTATAATTTCAGTGGAGAAATGAGCAAATTTCCCATTTAGCTATTAAGTAAGAATTGTTTTATTCAGACGGACTCAGAAGCTGATGGTGTCAGTTATTTACATGAAAATGAAGGTTATATTTCTTTGAAAACCTCACACTGACTATGTGTAAGTCTGCATGAATTGTTTTGAGAAGAATTCTGGTATAAACTGGTTAGCTTTTTCACAGAATTAAAGCAATTCAGGGGAAAGAAGAGGCTTTTCTCCTGTGTAATCCTAGGTCATCTTCTCTGTCTTATTGACCTTTATCCATTCATCCTATCAGCGCCCAAACTCTTACATACTGTAATAATTTTCAGTATTTTCCATCTTTTCTATTTTGAGTTGTTGTTTGGTTCTGTCAAGTTCAGTTGTAAGTCCTACAGAGAGTTCTAAAAATGACCTTTATATTTAAACTACTATAAGGAATACCTCCCCAAGGAATTACACACATACATGTCAGTCTAACACTGTTGTCTGAGTTACTCTTCATCAAGTTCTACAATTTCTATCTGTTCCACCATTTGAACTTTTGATGTGACTTGGCTTACTTGTTTGACTACTAGTGAGTGAATTAACATAGTAATGACCTAATTTTGTAATAAACATCTGGATACTATGACATACAACAGTAACACTGTCCTAAAGCCAAAAAAAGGTTTCTTGAAATAAAGGTTATAATATCAAAAGCTGTGAGTTTTCCAAGATGTACTTATTTCTAATTATCATAGTTACTGGAAATCTAGGGAATAAAATAATAGATATGCTTTTTTATATTGCAGGACAAAAATAGACCTAAAATAGTAATGTCCTTCAGCTTTCAAGAGTCCAGACTAAAAACTTGATTTGTTAGATTTATTCCTTTTTTTTAAAAAAAAATCATTAAACAGTTCAACCTTAATATGTCTTTCAGCTTTAACAATGTGAGAAAACTAGCTTATCTTTTTCTCTGATTGTTATTCTTTTTTAAGAAATAATCTACTTTTCTACTTGAGACACAAAGTTTGTATGAGGACATGTATAACTTTTGTTCCAGATTAACTTTTATTCCAAGTATGTGACTACAATGATGTAAACCACATAGCAATACAAAACTTGGATTAATATTTATAGATCCTTTTCAACAATACAAGTGTCTTATATTTCCATAGTGCACATTTTCCAGATTTTTACATGCATTATTCAGTTTTTCTTCAAAAATGTAATAGAGGGAACAATCAGTTTCTTTGTTGAACGCCATTTCAGATGGAATCCCTAGTATACATTTTTTTTTAACATTGTGTTAGAGTGTGTTGTAACAGATGGCTCTAAAAATACTTGAAGAACATATATTTAGAGTGAAACTGTTCTTCAAAGTGTACACAAATACTATATTTTGCTGGACAAAGCAAATTAATTTACTTTTTAAAAAATACTTAGATACTAACATTCAAGACAATGATTAATCAAGTTTATATAAGAATATTAGTGTAACTATAGAAGATCAGACTTGTTTATCAATCTCATGCTAATAGCATTTTTCAGTGCTCCAGTTCTATTATGTACTTGTCTTGAAGTCTTTATTCTCGTAAACTTCTCACTCATATTGTTTTTTACTCATGAGCAAAAGACTAGCAATGAACCAGAAAAAATACACTGAAGTTCTGTACCCCTTTTGCCAACTTTTTTCTTTAAATTGCTATTCAGTTTGAGTTCTTCTTGAGACTCTGATGAACCACAAAAGTTTTGAGATTATTCTTCTGGTTTCTTTTGGAAGGAGAAGGGACTTCACATCTTATCCTAGTGTTTATGAAACTATATTCTGAAATTAGGTATCTTATATTATGTATGGGTTTATATATTATATTTTGACTTTACAGTCAAGAGATCTCCCACAAAATTGTCAGATGTCTTTTGCTCTGGAAAGTCCAAGTCCTGAACATACTTGACTCTGCACCTATAATGATGTTCTTAGTGACATAATAGTGTATATGCACATTATTAAATTTTGTAATACTGAAATGCAATGCTGAAAAAATGATCCTACTTTATTATTCTACTTGCCTGTTGATAGGCTCACATGTTATTTTCACTTTCTTTCACAATGCATCTAATTAATCTCAAATTATTTATCAATGTAAACAGTCATTTTTATATCGGGCTTTTAACATATCTGCAAAATCTTAATTAGATGTATACAGATTTCCTTGAATTTAATAGGAAGATGCCAAAAAAGATGATGTTGCTATTGAAGACACTGTACCCATAATAACACGGTATTTCAAAAGAATACTGCTGCTTCAATCTCTGATTCAGTGGAGTACATTAGATAGTATTGTAGATTTACTCCTAACTTCTTAATCACCTACCTAGGTTCATTGTAACTTGTGTAATTTCCAGCATAAATGAAATAATACAGCAAATAGTATTCAGTAAGTATGCAGCAGCAGTCTTAGAAAATGTCCTTGGGGAATGACTATTCATAATATTTTTGATGCTACAACTCAGAGCTATGTGTATGTCGTATCAAATAATTTTCTATGAATTTAAAGTTTTAAATGTAAATGCACTTGCTTGTTACCTGGCTCCTGCTGCTAGTATCTTGTAGCTTACGTTGGAAAAACTGCCCTTTTGTTGTGAAAAGAACTGTAAATTGTGGTATCACTATTACATACACAAATTATGTGAAATTAACTCTCTTCAGAAATATTTCTTTATTAAGGAAAAATGACTTTGTAAACAAAAAGATAAGCTCTTTACTGGTAGTCAAACCATACGGAAATAAAAATATGTTTCTAATAACCATGTCTTCACAGTGCAAATAAAGCAAGGCACAAAACATTGTAAATCACTTTTTTTATCTGCCAAACCATGAGTTCAGAGTGATGATGTTGTATCATAACAGATGACCCCACAAACATCCAAAACTGCAGTACAAATTTGGTCCTCGTATTTGCTCTGTACATCAGAGATGCCATCAATTATAAGTGGAAAATAAAAAAACCCAATATCACCAACAAAACAGAGAACCACAACTAGCCCCCGTTACCCCAGATTTCAGTATTTAAATGAAGAAGAAATTAATTTTAAACAGCTTGGTTTAAAAATGTATTTAAAAAGCATTTATTAGTGATTCTAAATTTGGCTAAAACTTGAAGATCTTTTGCGTTTTAGAACAAAAACAATTTAGTTTACCTTGAAATCAAATTTAATAGTATTTTCTGCCTGAAGATCCAAAACCACTTTAAAAGCATAGGAATATGTAACACCATGCACCTTTCCAGATAGGTAAGGCAGCAGCTGTCCCTGGCAATACTAGCACAGGATGGGGAACTCATGCAAATGTGCGCTGCTTTCAACTAGCTCCAGTGTCTCTGTTGTACATCCCCTACCCCAGGAACTCTGTATGGAGACAACCACAGGTGCCTGGGCCAGAGGAATGTGGGCCCAGGTCAGCTGGTAAGTGCACTCTCTGCACCAGCTGCACTGTATTGCTGAATAAATGGATGACGATGAGGAAGCAATGATGGCCACTGCAAGCAGGGAAGAAAACAAACCAGAAGTGGCACGAACAGCTATAGAACATAGCTGATTTTCTCAGGTTACAGAGCATGTAAACTATTTGATTCAATAGACAGGCAGACTGCTGTTTCAAAGGACCAGTAATCATAAACTTGTTCCCTGAAGGTGTAATTACTGAGTACATTAAGAAATTTACGTATTTCTTTTTAAATTCAGTTATTCAAAGTGTAATAACAAACAAACATGTTATGTGGGACTTGGGCGTTGAATATTAGCGTATAGTATAAACATATTTAAAAGTTATGAATTTAAACATTGATTGTGGTCTATTAATGCTGCCAAATGCAACAAAAACTTTCAGCAGTGCTTTAGACAACAAAAATCACAGTAGGAACTTGACAGATACTTCTGTTTGAAATTTATTTATTATTTATTATTCTTTGCTTTTACTCCAGATTTTCAAAATCTGCAGTTACAAATATAAATCAGATGCTCATGGTAGGGAAGTGCTGCTTGCCAATGTTTTCTGAATTCCTTTTAATAGCATATTTCTGCACATATGTATTTTTAAATGATTGGGATTTCAGCTGTGTGAAAATCAGCACACTTATGGAAAAAAAAAAGAAAAAAAAGTTCCAAAGTGTTTTGTTTTGGCATATAGAATGAATGTAAAAGAACTACTGAGATGGTGCATTATGAATCTAGTCTACCAGTAATCTAGAGGCAATGTGTACGATAAAATCACATGGGAATAAGAAGATGCAGATCTAATATAAAGTAACAGATAAAAAAATACATAGGGGAGAGCTTAAGTGTACCTGGTTTGTACCCACAAAAGGCACAGTGGAGTCTCAGAGAAATCTGTGATTCTATATCCTAACAGACAAGCTAACTAAATAATTTAAGCTATTTTGCTTATGCATTCTCATGCACATGCATGAGAATTCATATCAAAGAATGTATACCAAAGTAAATGCATTTAAAAGTAAAACAAAATGACTCATGAAAGTGATTCTTCTCATCAAATGTAAATACTGTAACATAATAAAGGAAAGAAAAAATGTCATTAATTTCTTTACAGGCTACTTGGGATGGGGCACAATTTCCAGAGTTCTAGCACCTTTCCTTGTAATACAATGTAATACAGTTTTCACTGCAAAATTGAGTGAACTCCTTCCTGTTTTGCTCAAGTAGAGTTGTGAAATAGCCAAAGGCACAGCTATTGGCTTCAAAATGAGGTTGTTGGTTTTTACCATGCAGGCTGAATCTACAGATTCAGTGCCGGCAGCACATTTGCAGTTGTGGTCTATCCATAGAGCCTGTGGACCAGGGCAGCGCATTTGTGGGGGCTAGGGGAGTTGCTGAGGTGTAGTGTAAACTCATATCTGCTCCTGCAAATTCTTCTGGGCTATGTGACTATATTTCTGCATGTCCTTATTGCCTTTATATTTGAAATAGTCTCTCTTTGAAGAAAAACTGCTTTTTGCTATGCCAGCTCGTCCACAACAGGCTTGAGCAGTAAGTGTAAGACACTGAGACTTTGTCTGTAATGCTAAATGAAATGAACCAGGGCCCATATTCTGGCTCCAAAGCCAAGTATCAATGCCTGGGTTAACTCCACAAATCTAAACTTTCCTTCTCCTGTCACAGCTAGATCTCTGAAAACAGGACAGTCACACTGGAGTCTTCCTAATCGGAATGGCTCCTGGAGTCTGCAAATTATGCTTGGCAAGGTACAAGCTGGCCACAGCCAAAACTGTGCCAGAGAACATCCTAAAGACAAAGCAGAGCAGGCGGGCTCAGGGGAGAATTCACACTCTCTCTATAGATACCCATCTTCTTGCTTTTGGGGTCCTTATAATCTTGTAAGATCCTGGTACTGGACTCATTCAAGACTCACTACTGAAATCAAGACCTGTGGAAAAAGCAGGACCTGCTAATTTACTCCTCTCTTGCAAGGAGTTGTTGTAGTACTGTTTAGACCTTATTCTGAATGATCATCTCATTAGAAAGACAAGTCATTTGTGCCTACTGAAATGCAAATGTACAATAGAAAATAATAAATTCCTTTCCTGTGGTAAAGCAGATTGACTTATTTCTACACCTTATACTTCAATTCTAGGAGCGATTCAGTTACTAGTTCATGGTAGGGATGGTTTCCCAGGTAGGGCTGATCAAATAGACCTCAATTCTATTGCTTTAGCAAGTGTGTAACTTTAAATTTGTAGGTGATTTCCTTAACGTCAATAGGACTGTTCACATTTTTAAAGCCATGAAGATATAAGGCAATATCTTCAGTACATGCTTAAACTCTACTCCCTCCCCATCTTTTGAGAGTTTTCAGTCATACTTTAATAATTGATGCATATTTGCATCAACGCCCCTTGAGAAAGTATGTCTGGATAGTCACTCTCACACAAAAAAGAATATTCTTTCCTCCATGCTTGCTAAGTTTTATTTCATATTGAAGACACATTAGCCTTCCCTCCAACTAAAAACATAACGTGATCTGGAAGTCATGAGCAAAAACCACAAACTATCAGACAAACTATGGAGTGTGTACTGTACAGCTACTTTCATGGAAATGGAAGGCAATCTGTAAATATTTCTGGAAGAGAACGAAAACACAATGTATGACAGAGAATTTATATGGGATGATGCTCTGAGTGGGTCCAATAAGAATAATCTCTCTTCAACAATAGACGTGCTATTGCTGTGAACGGGTTTATAAGCATTTATAATTAACAGCCTTTTATAATTGTTGTAGTTATTGGTGCTGATTTCATTCAGACATAAGTTGTGGAAAACACTGGCACTCCTTTTCAGTCCAAAATCCATTGGTTTAGATAGCATTGAATAGATTTTCACTTTACTTCTCGTTTTGTGCATTGAAATCTTCCTTCAAACAATACACATTTTAGGTATTTCTTCTCGTCTTGAGGACTGCTTAACAGTTTGGGGCATTAAAAATATCTCTAGGAACATATTTAGCCTGGTTTTCTGAGGAAACAAAGCTTAGACAGTCCTGCTGTCTATGTGTCTGTGTTTCTCTCTCTAGTACCCTGGAGTCCCTTGGACAGTTTCAATAAAATTTGACAAAAAGTCATAGAGTTCTCAAAGATATTAAGCTCTTTCAACTGGCCTGCACAACATATTACCCAGAGGCCTCACTGGGGCTCCACACTGTTTGTTTGATCTGTCAAAGTTGAGTTGTTCTGCTAAGGCTCACCCTGTAGCCAAGCAACAGTAACCAGCTGGGAAGTCAGCTCATGGAGAGCTGCCGGTCAGTTGGCATGGCTGTGACTTTCGCCAAGCCACAGTGCATGCTGTTTCTTGCCAGGCTATCAGGCAAAGGAAAGATAGATAGGGACCTGACAGGCTGTGGGGAGGCTCTTGCAGGAGTAAGGGTATAGCTGTGTAGCACTGCAGGGTACTGGTATTCAACCATCCTATAAAATATTTTAAAATAAATATTTTAAAATAAATATTTAAAAAGAAGAAATGAAGAATAAATTCTCTATAGCTTGTCTCTTGTCACAGAACTACTTAAATGATGAAACAAAACACAGGGTTCAACACTCACTAGCTAGCAACCTAATAACAGTTCTCAAAGCTATGTGCATAATACACCTGTTAGGAAGCAAACAATATCTAAAAGCTACAGGAACAGACACGCACACCCAAAACACATGTCAGCATGTGTGTGCGTGTAGATAAGTATGGATACTTGCATATGAATACACTAACTCTGGAACCTTCATAATCTGATGCATATAGTCCATACAAAGAACCTCAAATTCTGTACTTTTGTTATTTCCAATGCATTTTGGCAAAAGAACACTCATTTATTAATTCACTCCTAGATGGCGGAGCAGCGTATTTGACCACTAAGATTAGGGTTAAGACCACTGATCTTGCAGTAAAGCGTACTGATTTCATTTGCATAAATAAGATCTTCTACGTCGCTTGTCACCAGCAGGGCTCGTAATACATAATTACAGTGTGAGCTGCAAATAAGCTTCGCAAGGGCTATGGTGTCACAGAAACATTCCAGTAGTTCTTGTAAGCAGCTTTCTTTCAGAAAAAAAGTCAGAAACTATTTCACAAATTTCTTTCATTGCCAAAAATCTATCTTCAAATGTGTTAACCATTGGCTTTTACTCTTTACCATTAACTCCTGTCTGTCTTTAGTTAAGAACTAAGTGATTGGATCCAAATGTTTAAGGCAACAATTTAATATTTTTGTTTCATTTCATATCCATATTAATGATGAAGAAAAAATTGAGGAAAAAAAAAGACATTCGGAGGACACAGCAGAGTGGACAGCAAATGTCCCATAAGTAATGCCAGCAGGCAGGAAATAACATGTATTAAATTCAAAGCAGCCATTCGTGTCTTCAGTCTCTCCAAGAATGCTAGTACAAATCCAGCTGGCACCTCAGGTAGGTTCTCCAGCCACATCTGCCTGACGCATTTGGCTGTGTCTGATACTTTTTTTTTTTTAATAAGAAAAGTTCTAAACGCTAAGAAAAGTATAATTCATTTATTTCAGGATTTCAAGGAACAGATAATCCACCACGTGGCAACATCTCTCCTCATCAGCTTTTTCCTACTGTTGTAATGCTCAGCAGGAACAACTGAACAGCTATTACTGCCATACTTCATATTATTTAGAGAGGCGTGGCTGTATTTCCACCATGTGTCTGCACTGTGGTTTTCCTTATCCAGCAAGATGCCTAGTTATTGGCTTGAGGATATACTAACTTCTTCTTGTTGCACCTAGAAAGCCCTGAAGAAAAGCTAGTAGTGCATCTGCAAGCAAATTGGTGTTTGTTCTGATCATATAAAGCACCAGCTGCTTAGCATCGAGTTGGTCCAAAATGTTTTCATAAGATACTAGAAATCATTTTACATCACAAATTATTTGGCCAGATTATTCCTTCATTTAATTCTGTTGACTTTTGGCTTAAAATCAGGAAAGATTTGGACAACTCTGGATAGAAATGGGGTGTAGCCTCAAAATGTGAATCTAAATTTTCAAAAGCCTCTAACTTGGAAGTAGGGTTTTATTACAAGTTGTCTTTCTTTGTAACAGCAGGACAACATGGGATTATGGAATTTAAATGCTTTGTATTTTGGTTATGTGTTTTTCAGCTTGCAAAAGCACTAGCTATTTGTCTACCTGAAATAAAAGTCTTTTGCATACCTGTATGCAGTCACCCTGGATAATTGTATGTAAATTCCCAGTTCTGTTCAAGTTACAAGTGTCTATGTGAAATCTCAAAATTACAATACTCTATTGCACAATAAAGGAACTTTTGAAATACAAAAGTGCATTACTCAATCTATTTCTTTATGTCTACGCAGCATCAGGCAAACAACCATCTCTCAATAAATGTTAAGAAATAACAAATAAGCACAAAAGAGTACAACTGAAATAATCCCAACGAATTAAGGCCAAGTAACTACAGCTTTTTAGGTATATTGACTACGAAGAAGTGTTTTCCTTGAGGGAACTTGAGGTTAGCCATATGGCATACTGACCTAACCTTCAAAAGTACAAGAATGAGGCTTTTGATGAAGCATGGAATTGTTATCTACGTCTGTGAGACAGGAGAACAAATTATGTAACTCTGTAGATAATTTGGTAGTCTTCATTAACAATTGTAGTTATGCAAGTTAATATTATGGCACACATGCAAGTATGATGTTTTAAGATATAAACTGAGCAGTGATGGAGCCAGGAAATCAAGTCCCCTATGCGGAACAGTGACTCACTGCAGTATGAATCATTTCTGTCTAAAAGCAGAACTGGTCCTATTGTGTTTAGCATTGTGTCAATATTTCCATGGTAAATCATTGTTTTCAGGGCTTCTATCCATGGAAAATTGATTTTTTTGTTAAAATTGGTACACAAAGCACCAGGCCAACAGCACAAATTGTAATCACTGTAAGTAATAGGTGTTATCCCATGCAAAAACAATTTGGGTCATTTGTATAGATGTTCAAGACATATTGGACTTTCAAATGAAGACTTGAACCATATTCAGATTTTGTGAACTTGAGAAGAAAAAAATCTATGTATTTGAATATATCTTATTATTTAGCATTTTTTTTTCATTCTTTCCACTATCTTTTCTCCTAATCCTTTCTACTTTGTATCACAGACATGTTTGCTTCAGGATTTGTTTAGCTACGGATGTAAACCCGATGGACTTCTGAGAGCTTAATTCTCTAGTCAAAACCATCAGAGTTTTACCTCCCTGTGTGTGTTCCTTGTAATTGGATTTGTACTTATGGCTGATTTCCTAAACATTTTGTACAGGTGTAATGAAAATTTGGGCTATAAGTATCAATGTTTTTAGTCCAAAGGTTTTAATCAAAACTTCATGATGAGAGATAAATCTTATTCAGTAATGACAGTACATGAAGAGCCCTAGATTTGCCAGACAGACAGTTTGAACCCAGGTTTCATTGGTTTGACACTGGCATGTGACTGTGATAACTAAAAATTCAGGCTTGACTCCTTAGCAAAATTACAGAGGTGGTAGTGGAGGAGATTTTTCTGTCCAGTTTCAGAGATGGATAAACTGGATGTTTCAATGTAAGCCAGTTACCCATGTATTAAACATCAGTAATACAACTATATTATTTGAAGATTTTCCACCATGCAAATTCTCTTTTTCTCAACGCCTTTTCTCCAGATTTCAGTGCTTTGGGCTCTTGTCTGCATGTATTTCACTACTGGGCACCTACTCTGAAACAAGTAGGGGCTGCCTGACACAGTTTAGTGAAGGCGTGGGGAATTTAACAAGTGCTGAAAAAGATTAATAGTAGTAGGGCATCATTATGCATTCTGAGTCCTGTGAAATTTCTTTATTATAGTATGGTCTACCCTGTGAATATTTGAAATGTTCTGCTCTAATTCATTGGAGTTTTTTCTCTGTGGTTCTTTTTTGATCCTTTTTCTTTTTGGCACAAGGCAAAACAACTAGGTCAAGTTTATGCGAAAAAATCTGCCTTATACAAATTTTTGTATCTGAAGATACTATGGGGTTTAGATAATTTTTGCTTTCTCAGATATGCTGTTTTATTTTTACACAGTCTGCTTCTTGTAGCCTTCACCTGTCCCAAAACTTGGAAGCAGTACTGTTTTGCCAAAATGAAGAAGTATCTTTTAATCCATGGCTATATCTATTGCTAACATAAATAAAATCACCGCCTCACAGTTATAACAATAACTATTGAAATTAATAACTCCACTCAAATTATCATTAACACCTGTTTCTGACAGCGAATCTAAACTCTAAAAAGTACTAAATTAAGCATCAAATAAGAAATTCGATGCTGCTTAATAAATACTGAGGACAAACATTAATAATAATAATAACAACAATAACAATGATAATAATATCTAATAACTAAAAATTAGTATTGTACCACTTCCTGTACAGTACGAGAAAGTCAGCTCCAGAGCTAGAATGAATGTACAGAATTCTAAGAGTAGTTAGCAGTATTTAATTTTGCAGTCCTCAGATAAAACCGATACAGAAAAGAGAAAATGAACTTGCTTGGGAATAGATGTTTCCAATTAAAATAAGACTGAAAAGAATCCAGGAAGTACGATCTGCAATCTGACATTTTTGCTCTGACTCCAGTGTCATCTTGGAGTTCTGAGAAAGGGGACAATTATTCTTTTCTTATTGTAATCTGATTTCTCAGCACAAAATGATGCAACATTTTTTTTGTTTTCTTTTTAACATGGACATTTATAGTTGAGGTCATCCTAGGCATTCTTCTTTCTGCCATATGGTATACCCTGTCTTTCTTTTAAAGCTCTTCTCATTCCTTCTTTCAAGAAGTCTTGTAGATTTCTTAGTCTGATGTCAATACTAAAACACACTGTCTTCATTATTAAGAGCTCTTAAAAAGCATTTTAAGTTTAGGTAAATTAAAAGAATAACTCAGAATGACTACGTAACTGTGGTGACGTTGCCTTTGTCATCACCTGTTACCTGTTGAGTCATCTTCTATACTTGTCTCCATTTTTTGTAGACAGGACAAATGATAAAATGATAGCTCCTTCTTTTGCAAAGAGATGTGCAAAATCCCATGGAAAATAATGAGGTTTAAAGATCTGTGGTAAAGCTTTTTATGCAGGGTGCAGACTCTTCCCGGTTTGTAATCTTCAGTGCAGGCTGGGAAAAGATGACAGTTACAGCTTCCTTCAACTAAGAATCTGATCCAGTGTGGATGACCAGTTATTTTCCTTGTACATCTTTACTTGTGTAAAGAACATGATGAGAATTCCATAACGGTAAATTAGGAAATATATATTTACTGTACTTAATACTTAAAAATAAACTGATTACTTATTTGCTAAATAGGTACATTACTGAGTGGCTCTTTGAGTGATGGATGGGAAAGATTACTCAGCTCACCCTGACCATTTTATAGTATGCCTGTAACTCAGAGATATTCATAGGAGGGTCAGATGACCCTCAATTCAGAACCATTAATAGTAAAACCTTCTGGAAATTGCTGGTGCAGTTTTGGTCACCTAGATAATTAAGATCAAGAATTGGAAAGGACTTTGATTCAGACATTCAGAGTCACCTACATCCCCCATGAATTCGCAGACAGTTATGAAAACTTCTATGCATCCAGTCACAATTGCAATTAGGAATTGAGGTGCAAACAGTTTCTGGTGCAAAGATGTACTTCATTATTCTTCCACATAAAATTGAATGCATATTTTTAAAAACTATTTCTGTTCCTTAAAAGAGAATTCTATTATCTCTGGAACCAATATGTATAATAGTAGGATAGTTTAAAATTTACCATACTTCATTAATTTGAAGTTGTAGATTTTTCCAAACTTCCCTTTTTCCCTGTGTTTTTCCAAAAGGTATTACAAAATAAATAAGCTTCAGTAACAACAAAAATACTAACAAATACTAACTAATGACCACTGCATAACTGTTTTCAAAGTGTCAGGAAAAATACTATTTTTACTACTGCAAAGTATTCAGTTCTAAAATTAAGAAAGAAGATGAAGAGTTCTAAAATTGCCTTTTCATTCAAAAAGTTAACGTGTTGAACTCTGACTGCCACTTCTAATTTCTGTGGGAGAACTCTTGTCTTTCTGGATTTTTGTTTTTCTTTGCCTATTCTGGCCTAAATGTAATAGTATGAGTTCAGGTTATAAACCAAAAGTAGTCAGGGGAGAAATGGGAGAAATCATCCTTCCACTTCTTGGAGGCGAAGATTACTGACAACAGTGCACCAGCCTACACAAAACATGTTGGTGAAACAGATGAGAGTAAAGATCATAGCCTTGTTTTTTTCCCCATATGACTCAGAAGAGCAATTCCTTGCGTGGGTGATAAGTACTTCATTGAAAAGAATGTGACGTTTCCATTTTGCCCTTTTGAGCCCAGGAGAAAAGAGATGTGCGTATGTCACAAATCTTCTGACTCCAGGTCAGGATGCAGGGAAACGGTTAAAGGTCTTCTTGGGTTTCCTGTGATACATACAGAGAAAACATTTTACACCTGCTGTAGTCTTTACTTTTCCAAAAGGATAAAATTTTCTCTGAAGTACTAGTCAGTATCCTGTGGATACGTTATCTCCAGCATGGATAATCTGAGTGCATCTGCAGGGGGAGGTTGCTCTGTAACCTTTTAGCAAAGGTCTCACAAGAGACACTGGGAGGTCCCTCCAACACTTCACTGTCTCATTCAATTATTTCCTCCTTGAAGGTGTCAAGTGGAACTTTAGCTAGTGCCCACAGGTAATTTAGCTATAATACTTTGCCCACTGTACTCTGTGGCAAGGCAAGCCTGCATAAGCTCTCAGTATGCTTGCAATGTAGTAGGATTTCTTTGGAATAACTGTTTATTTTGGAAGACTGTTGCCATTAATAGGAAACACTTTCCTACCCTGAAAGGTATGCATGATTCTTGCCATCCCTAGGTGTTACATTCAGAACTTTGTCTGGAGTTTGCAAGTGACTCCTCCATCAAAATTAGAAGTGTTTTACACTATATTCATATTTTATACTATATTCATAAAGGCCTGAGTTTTCTTCAGTGAAGATTAACAAGGCTATTATGGATGCCAAAGAGTGGCAGCTGTCTGCTCAGGTGGAAACCAGGTATTCAGTAACAGCAGTCCTTGTGATGCAGATTGCTGTGTGCAAAAGGATGTAGGTGAGAAAGGATTTATAATGTCAGCATAAACAGGCTCTTGAATCAGGTGAGATAAGTGAAGGAGTAAGTGCTTATCGCTTGTATCCCTCAAGGGGAGGTCTGTTATATAAATGGGCATCTATTAAGGTATTTAGTAACATCTCCACCCTTGGAGATATCCAAGGACACAGCCCTGACCAGCTGCTCCATCTGCTACTACTTTGAGCAGAGGGGCTGGACAAGTTGATCTGCACAGGTCCCTTTCAGCCTCAACCAGTCTGTGTAATAACATCTATGTGATAATCTGCAAAGCCCAGCGGATTATTAGGTTACTAGAATGCCTTTCCTTCCTCACCTATATTCCAACTGCTAATTAATCTCATTTGGGATTTGCAAAACAAAACAAATGAAACTTTGTTTAATTCTAGATGTTTTCCATTTTTTTAAAGTTCTAACTCCAGATGAAACCAACTTCAAAATTGTTCTCCCAAAGAAGTTAAATTGCTTTCTGATTTTTCCTTTTTATCTTTTTATGTAAATTTCTTTCCTTTCAATAAAATGATAATTTTATTAGTTGGAATTTGACTCTCTCCACTTTGTGTCATGTCTACAGAATTCAGTAGCAGAATTAGCTGATTTGTGGTTCATAGTATGCAATATTTGCCTTTGAGCTACTGGGACTTGTACTTATACCCTTGTCTATCTAGAAATAGGGCATTAAAAATCATAACTCTTTTTCATCCTTGAAGCGCCAGTACTAAAAGCCCAACGCCAAAAGTCCCTCAGACATGAGATTTTATAGTTCTGTTTTTTCTGGATGAAAAGCATAGTGAAAGTCATTCTAGCTTTTTAATAACTCCCAAAATTTTGGCCAAGTGGAGCTGGTTTCATAGTAATTAAAGTACTGGGGGATATCAATTCAATACTGAACCTGTACCCTAGATTAAATTGAACTTCATACTCAATTGCAGTAGGTAGTTGGTATATTGTTGTGCCAGAAAACTGTTTTTTCTTGTTCGTTCTGATCCAAAAGGCATGCAGGCTCCTCTTCTACAGATCATTGTTTTAAGTAATGGGTTTGGGAGTTTGCATGTTTGTACTTCAGTATTGTAGGCAATGGGGCTGGATAAGCTATCTTAAAAAAGGGGTCAAATGGCCAGTTTCATATGTGTATGTGGGAATTTTTTAGGTTTTAGTTGTTGTTTTGGCAGGTTTTTTTAAATGACTTTATTTTATTTTATTTAGTTAGTGCAGAGCTTTTGCCTTTCAAGGGTTAAATCAGATACCACACACAGATTTTTATTGACTGTCTCTCCTACTCTGCTTCCATTAGAAGCCTTTGAACTCAACTGATGTCTGCAATCTTCCTTCCATTACGAAGTAATATGTCAAGATCTCTGCAAAGACTGTGACCTGTGTAATGTCTTATTTTTCACCTAGTTAAATCCTACTGTTTGACATTTAGAATTATCTCTAATAGCTTTACCACTTTCCTAGGATCTTTGTCCCCTTTCAACAAAGTCTTTGTATAATCTTTGCTAAAATACTATGCCTAAAAACAAATAACATGTATGTTACACAGATTTTAAAACTGTAAAAGGCTACACAAACTTCAAGTCCATGGAGACTCTGTTATGTAATTTCAACTGTAAAGAAAAGAAAACAGATGGTATACACTAAACTTAAAATACCTTAATCATAAACAGAAAAGATAAAAAAGGGAGAAACTGGTTGCTGCTGTTACTATTACTACAATCAACTTCAATATCATTTCCTCCAGTTCTTCTCTTTTCAAAACAGAATTTTAAGAATAGTTGGGCAGATTACTTCTAATGAAGTATTTATGCAGTTACTTAATATATATATTGTTTAGTAAAAACACTTTTCCCTGATATTTCTTTGTCAATATGAATTAAGTGAATATTTCCCAGTACACTGCAGACTTTATTGTAGAGTTGTTGTTTTAAACTTATATTCAGCTAAACTTCTATCTCTGAGATTAGTCATTTGAATTATTTAAATGGAGAGTCAACTTTTTTGTCAGAATTTATTTTTCATTTTTTTTCAGAAGCATTTGGCACAGAAATCTGTGCCTATTTTCTTCAGGGATTAAAGCTGAATGAAGATTTACCCCTTCCTTCTACTAACCTCCAAAAGGTGCATCTATTTCTGTGCCCCAGCATACCATGTCCTTGGTTGTTTCTCTACAATTCTTTGTGGGATAGCATTGAAGATAAAGCCAATTAAATTATCTGTGTTTAAAGTGCAACAGTTAAATGTGAAAGTCTCACCCATTAGCAATTAAAACTGTAGTGGTGGTGAGGGTCTCGGCATCAGCGACATTCTGGCATCTTGGTGTGGTTTTGACTACAGAAAGCTCTCTACCAAGGTTTTGTATCTAGTGACAATGCAACATGCAGAGATGGTGGTAAAGCATTAACCGTGATGCAGTGATTCAGTCTAAAATGCAATGGAGAAGTAATTTTTCCTATGTTTACAGAAACAGGAGTGACCAGAGAAGAGAACAGAAGTATATATCACATGCATCCAACTGATTGTTCTGACATGGAGAAGGAAACCCATGTCAATAAAGTTTGTTGTGGTCTTCTGTGGGTGCACCACCAGCAGTTGGCATGATGAAAATGCCTTCTGAACGGCACATATTGCCCCCTGAATTATAGTCAGATGCTGACTTACACCAAAATAACGAGCAACAGCACTATATACATCTGTGGCTGGATGCTTTCAAATAACCCCGGCATTTCTTTGCCTAGAAGAAATCTTCTGTTGGCTAGCTTCCTTACCAAGGTAGAGTGTAAACAATGATGTCCATGGAACCAAGTTTCCACAACCCGACATTTTCCCCAAACTCCTCTACTACCCATCCTGGTATAGAGATTTGTCATTTTGTTTAAGCTTTTAGTAACAGCAGTGTCTGAACTTAAAAACAAAGTCAGTTCCTAGGATAGCCACCAGTAACTAAGCCCAGTCATCGAGTCATGAGGGTAACCATACTGATGGTGATAGACTAAGCATCACCAATACATATGGGATAATACCCCACCACAACCATGCAAGAAGAGAACAAACACAAGGCATCAGGGCCATAGGCGACAATTTTGTGGCAAATCTACATAAACACCTAGTTATACACTCCAGCTAATTAATTCAAAATACATGTATTCCAGCTCTGGTTTGTATTACCCACGGATCAAGCAGTGGAAATATCTGATATCAGAGATCGTCAGATCTTGTCAGGGGTGGAAGGGAGGTAGCTATAAGAAGTAGCTTTGCTTGCACATGGGAAGATTAATTGTTTTTAAGTGATGCATTTTCCATATCTCAGCCTCAATGTTTAAATCACTTTTCAGCAAACTTTTGAAAATTTATGAAGAATATAAATGAAGAAAATTACCTTAAATGGCTAGCTAAACTGTGACTGGTTTCCACACTGTACAAGTCTGGGTATGACTGCAAACACTATGGAGAATCTATTTTTGGTGGTTCTGTGGTGTGTAAGTTGAATACATTTCTTTGCTTTGAATCAAACACTATATATGGAGCATAAGAGCAGTAACAGAATAGAAGCAGAAATCTTCAAAGTGCTTGAGAACTGATCAAAAATCTAAAGGAGAAAAGAGCATTATAAACCGAGAAACAAAAGATGAGTTAACACATTCTCTCCATTAGAGCTAAGAATGCTGCAATTGTGTTGGGGTTCAATCCAGGACATGTGGTTTTAGTTACAGAGAAGTATCTACGGTACATAGCAAAAAAGAAAATGTGTCTGCTGCTGCTCAGCTTTTTTCAAAGTGTGATTTGTATTCCTGATCATTATGCAACACAGTAGGAAAAGTACCACAAAAAATTTAGAATTGTTCCTAGGGAGCTGCCTCTGGGCAAGGTGACACAACTGACTGTACAAGCACATATATTTATTACTGGAAAAGCATTGAAAGAGTACATTTACTACTCAGAAGTCATGTTAACTGTGACAAACACATACCCAGTGCAATCAAATTAACATTATATGCTATATAGAATACCAGAAACTGCATGGAAATAAGTTGTTTCTTACATAGACAACTACAAAACAACAAAGCCATGCAGCACAATCTACTCTATTGCCTTCACTGCCTCTGTCTTAAAAGATGAGTTTGAGAGACTCAAAAAACTCTGTATTGCATTGTGTTTGGCTCACAAGAGGGAAGTGCACTTCAAGGTTGAGCTGTTTTTTTAAAATAAGAAAAAATCCCTGTTGAATTTGCTTTCCGAGAGAAATGAAATTCCAACCTGAGACCACCACAGGATTGCAGCTATGGCAGTATGAGCTGGGTGGCAAGGCAGTCTGAGGCATATCTTCAGACTTTGCATATCTTCAGTCAGATTATCCACTTTCTGCTGAAATCTTCCCCTTTTTCAGCTGTTGCTGTAAAGTGCTCAGAAAATCATTTTGATATTGGCTGTCTAATGTTCCACATGTCTCTTCGTTGTTAGTTCTCTCTGTACAAAGTATTTTGATCAAAAAAATATTAGAAAAAGCTGTACCAATTTTAAACTTTTGCAGATGGAGAACAGAATGGCAGATTGTTTTTTCTTCCTTTAAATGTGCCCTAATTAATTTCCATAGAAGCAGGACACAGAATCATGTTTTCATTCAAATTTATGACCTAAACAAGCAGTATTCTTCTAATTTTTTTTTAATATTTGCTCTCCAGCAATATTAATGACAATCAATTAAAGCATTAAGTGATAAGACTTTTGCAAATACTTTCTAAAAGTTCTGTGATGAAGAGATAAATTTGCTCTTAACATCTTGGTCACTTTCACCAGTCTATGTGAGACTGTGAGATGCACAAGTGATTGTGATGACTGTTGAAGTGCTTTTAGTTCAGATAGAAAGCATTACAAAATTGACATGGTATGGCCATATCATATATTACTGACAGAATAGATGTGTACTTTTTTGGGGAAAAAAAAAAGGCTTTCCTATGAGAAAGAGAAATACAAAAAAAAAAAATCAATTTTTCTCTAGCTGTGTGCTCCCAGGATTTTCAAAACCAGAAGGGCAATCTATTCTGAGATTTTCTGTAGACCTGGGATTTTTCCTTAGAGACTTGTTGGAAGCCATTCATTCAGCCAACCACTAACTGAAAAAAAAACCCTTTATTTTTAAGCAGGATAAACCTCTGGTTTTGCAAAAATAGAGAATTAAGCTTTTAATGTATTCATAATCTCAGAATACAAATTAAGTTTCATAATTAAATGAAAACAGTAAAGGAGCTGTGGGAGGAATTCTGGATGTGTGTCTAGAAATAAAAGAGCAGAATCTAGGAAACACACATACTTGTAGGCAACAGGTTAATGAAAAAGTAACTCAACAAAGACAAATTTGCTCTAAATCACAGAATCTAGCAATAACTGATAAAATAAACACAAATGACAACTCATTGAAAACGATTGAAAAATTTGCCCTTTGATTTTTTTTGTATTAAAAGCATTAATCAGAATGATCTACACAGTCATTCAGCTGGGAAACTTCAAATTCTTTTGCCTGCACTTGCATACTGATGTTAATTCCAATTAGGCAAGGCTCATAAAGCTGAAGCTAAAGTAGTTTTCAGAGCTTCAGTATCTGCAACAGCTGGCCTTCAAACATCTTTCTAAAGTTTAATAGCATTCTAAAGATATTTCTGAAACATCTTTCACGTCTCCAATATGACTTAAAAAGAAAAGAGTTACTGATCTCTATCAGTATGTCAGGAAGACTAATGAGGGGAAGGAATATATGCAGGAAAACCAAATGACTGTAAACTTGTTATGAGGAAACACAGACTAGAAATTAGATTTCTAAGAATTCCAGGAATAAGATTTTGGAGGAACGTTCCTAGAGGGAAAAAAAGGGACAAGTCAATTTTATGTGGAAGTTTACGTGTTTATGGAAGAGAGAACATAAGAAGATTATCTGCAGTAGAAAAGGACTAGACTTCATATTCCAAGAGGATTTTTTCAGTTTTACATTCTTAACTCACACTAGAAAAAACTGCAAGTTAATGGGGTGCACAACATTAATTACGTAGCTGCTGAAGCTCCACACATGAAAAAGTGTTAAGTATTTAACCCAAGAGAGTTCTGTTTTCGAAAAGGATAGTACTCCGCTTTCAGGAAATTACTACTTAGCAGCTTATATCTCACTCTCTTTCATAAGCAAGTTATTACTAGAAACATTTTCTTATATCACCCGGTTGTTTCTGAAATCTGTACTCATTAGTTCCTGTAAGAGCATGACCAGCGAAACCTTTTTTTAAAAATGTGTTTTATGAAAAGCTCAACAGAAAATGATAGATCTGTTCTTGAAGTATTTCTAGGATTTATTTTCTTGATTTCATGATTCAGCATATGATTTGATGTGATGTATGAGCTTCTTTTTGTACATCTAAGAGACTGGATAATTCTGATATCTCATAGTTATCTGTCTTACCACAGTAGAAAGTTTGTACCTTTGAATGAGAAGCACTATAGATCTGTAAAATATTAAGCAATTTTACTATCTTTATGTTTATTCAATTCATCAAAACAATGCATCAAAGCCTGTTACTGCTTTAATGTTGCCAGTTACTATCTGCTATTTTTTAGGCTATCTTTGGATTGACAGTTTAAGCAAATCATAGTTTTTGCGGACAATACTCCATAAATTGCAGCTCACCAAACATTTACCACATTTACATTTATATGCTTAAATAGCACAGCTTGTGATTCTTAATTGAATATATGGTTAGGCAAGGTATGCTTTCTAAAAGGAAGCTGTGGAAAAACATGGGCAATCACAGAATCACAGAATGTTCGGGGTTGGAAGGGACCTCTGTGGGTCATCTAGTCCAACCCTCCTGCCGAAGCAGGGTCACCTACAGCAGGCTGCACAGGACCTTGTCC
>Ga0065711_1000876_pt1 | contig 74076 bp, 26 predicted proteins | sample Hoacrofraction12_FD_59098 | JGI IMG/M metagenome (GOLD analysis project Ga0065711, IMG submission 59098) | Hoatzin crop microbial communities from Cojedes, Venezuela - Epithelial fraction 12 v2 (version 2) | ecosystem: Host-associated > Birds > Digestive system > Esophagus > Crop | place... | reverse complement strand
CATCTTCATGGCCTCCTCTGGACCCGCTCCAACACATCCATGTGCTTCTTATGTTGGGGGCCCCAGAACTGGACGCAGGACTCCAGGTGGGGTCTCACGAGAGCAGAGTAAAGGGCCAGAATCCCCTCCCTCGACCTGCTGGCCACAATTTCCCATTTTTTATTTCAAAATAAAAAACTAGCTCTCAGAATTGTGAAGAGCACCTTCACATGCAAAGCAGTACTATGTTGGTTGTTCTTCTGCTATTGTAAGGTAGCTCAAAAGCAAAGAGATTCGGAATGCCTATGCCCTGTTTGAGTACAGATCCTTGGTGGTGGAATATCTTTAAATTTGTTCCAGGCGCAGGAACAAAGATGGCCTTGTGGCAAAACCCAGTGTGTTCAGGGAGAATTTCCCCATGGCTGTGTTAGCCTCAGGGTTGGAAAAGTGTCATGCTACTACACTTCTGAATGTTGAGATGTTTCCGTGTGTGTGTGTGTTTTTAAAGACAATAATTTGACGTGCTAACAGATAGAACAGTGTGTAAAAGTAAGTGGGGTTCTGTGCTAATGAAGAAGATGCGAACAGCAAGGCAGAAAGGTGTAAAGCAGCATTCTGGTTGCTGTGTGGGCTGAAGTGCCAGGTAAAGCTGGAGCAGCTGCAGTCTGTAGTGGTTTGGTGGTGGTCTCTGTTTGCAGAGTTCCGTTGGAAATGGTGTGCTGGTAGGTTGCACTTAGGAAAGGAGAGCCACAAAGAGCTCTGCCGTGAAGGACAGCAATGAACTGAGCGATTGCTTCTTTCATCTGGCTGTGGGATTTGTCCGCAGTGATTTGAGAGACCCCCAAAGGGAGCTTATTCTTCAGCGCAGGTAAATGATTGCACTACGGACGTGGACAGACTGTATTTTTACAGTCACGTCTCTGTAGTTTTCTTACTTTTTGACCTCACTTACAGATGCTGACAGCGCTTAGCTCAAGGGTACTGAAATCTTAAGCTAAAGCTGTCTAGAGTTAGGGGTGTATCTCACAATTAATGCCTGGAAGAGCCTTTAACTTGAATAGCTTATTGCAGATATCTTTTCCTTTTCAGGTATAATGGACAAATACCAGGAGCAACCTCACTTGTTGGATCGCCACTTAGGTACGAGTCATCTTTAAGTACTTTTTTGTGTATGTGCTTGAAAATTTGTGAAACTAGAAAGTCTATATCTGCATTACAAGATCGCTGTGATTGATATTACTTATGTGACTCCTGTCTCCATCTTTATTATTAGAAGTATGAGAAACTGTAAGCTAACTGCATGTAGTCTCAGTTTTTTTCTCTCATTGCATTAGAGTGGATGATGAATTCGTTGTTGGATATAGTACGGGACAGTGGATCTCCTCCCCCGCTAGTGCACCTGGCTTTTAAATTTCTTTACATCATTACAAAGGTAAAACCCCCCAAATTTAACATTCTGTGAGTGAAATGTGTGTATTTCCAGTATTTTCTTTGTTGTTTGAGTAACTTAAAAAATTTCACATTATCAAAAATAGTAAAATGTGTAAGTAATGCAGTGAAGTATTTGAAACTGTACTATGAAAGATGAGTTCTGTTTTTTACAATTTTCATGATAGCTTATGTTATTCAGTGATCAAGAGTAGTAAAAATTAAGGTCTGAGTGCAGAAAAATTGCAGACATTGAGATACTGAGTGATAAAACAAGAGTCATAATGTTAAAAAGAGGAGTAAAGTATGGTGAAGAATTAGATGGATTGTGGAATTTCCATCTGAGCATAAGAAAACACATTTTGACAGTGGGGGTTGAACACTGGAATAGATAGCTCGGAGGGGCTGTGGAGTCTCCATCCCTGGAGATGCTGAATACCCTACTGGGCGTGGGCCTGGGCAGCCTGCTCTAGGTGACCGTGCTTTAGTAGGAGAGTTGGACTAGACCCAGAGGTCCCTTGTTTTAAAGTTAAAGAATTGTCATTCCATTAATTCCTAATAAGTTTGTAAACACTTACTAAGAAAACAGCAAGATATTTAAGACCTCAATTCATATCCTTACTGTTCTTAACTACATGAGGATCATATACAAGAAGCTCCTCAAAGGGTCTTTTCTTTTTCCTCAGTACTTGATGGCGCCAGACGGCTTACTAAATTTTGAAACTTTCTGTTACAGGTGAGAGGATACAAACATTTCCTCCCACAGTTTCCTCATGAAGTAGGTGATCTACAGCCTGTTTTGGATACGCTTGGAGACCAGAATCCAAAAGACTCTGAGGTAAGAACTTGCTGTACTTTTAGTTTAGTTTTCATGTCTCCTGCAGAAAGAGCTGATGAACAATGGAAGAAAAATATCTGGGGAAAAAAGTGTGTAAAACAGGGATACACTGTCTGGTGTTAACTGAACATCGGTATTTAGTGTGAAAGTCATCTTGTCAGAAAAGAAGTGTCTTACTGAAGGAGAGGTCTTGTGTTTTTCTTTCATGAGATATGTTCTAAGGATTTAGAAGCGATGGCGGTACAGGTGCAAGTAAAGTCTTTAACCTTTAACTCATATAAGGGAACATATTAGTTGAAACAACAGTAATAAGAAAGGCAGTGAAAGATATTGAACCTCTAAAAGGAGTAACTGAAAAATCCTCTTCCTGCTATGCGTATTGTTACAGTCATGCTAATTTACCTTGAAGTCATAAAAGTAAAATCGCAGGAAACGGAGTATTTAGGTTTTATGTACTTATTCCTATTGCTTAATGTAAACAAGCTGGTTTTTAAACTTTTGGGTTTTGCCAAAGTTGGTATGAGAACTTCTATTTTGATGGGGAAATGAAGACGATAGTTATTTTTCCTTGTTTAATTTAATCAAATGTTTTATTCTTCCCCATCCCCCAAATATCTGTCTTCAGGTCTGTAAGGGGTTTTGGTTTTTTTTTCCCTTTTTTTTGAAAGGAGGGAGGTGAAGGTCGGACAAAATTGCACAATTATGGCACGAGGCTTGAATCGCTTGTATTTTTGCATTTTGAATAGTGTATTCCTGGGCGTGGAAGAATAACACAGAACTTCAGATTTTTTCCTACCTGTTTGCAATTTGAAAAACAGTGTGACACTTCATTATGTGTCTTGATTTAAAATTTTATTTGGCTGGGAATGTTCTGGGCAACAATTCTGATTCAAAAACATATTTAAGCAAAGAATTTTTAAGCATGGATTGAGATAATAAAATCATAGAATATCTCAAGTTGGAAGGGACCCATAGGGATGATCGAGTCCAACTCCAAGATACCGTAGTTCATATTATTGTATTTTTGAATAAGGAAAAATAAGAATTCTAGAAGCCTTATCACTATAGATGAACTTTAAGAGAGATCATCATCTATTGTAAGTAACAAAAATCATGAAGACAGTAACTGTATTGCTGCTCAAAATTAAAATAATTTTCTAATAAACATTATTGCTTCTGACCACTTTGCTGCTGCTGTTGATGTAGTTTTACAGGTTTAAAGCTTGTAAATGTTCCCTCTTGTCTGTGTGTCTCTCAAAACACATCTGAAGTTGTTTCAGTAAGCCCAATGAAAACAATACAGAAGAATTGAGGAAGAACATATTTCTCTCATTTGTGACTGGAGGCGCAAATGGGCTAAGGGAAGGAGAAAACAGGAAAATGGCAACTTGAAGTTTTCCTTTGTGAAGAAAATAAACTTGTCTAGAGTTCAGATTTAAAGGGGGGGTCCATTAATTTTGTTACAGTTTTCCGGTTTGAAATGTCTTGTAGTTCTGTCTCCTTTGGTGTTTCAGAGCATTCAGATTTGGAGTTTTCTCTTCATCATCTTATTTTGAAAGTTCCTTGGAGATAGTGGATAGTTTGTGCTCCTGGCACTTTGTTGCAATATGTTCCAGAAAACGGGAGTGCATATTTTACTTTACTGTTCTTTTCCAGACTTGGGAAACTCGTTATATGCTTTTATTATGGCTCTCCATGATATGCTTGATTCCATTTGATCTGGCCCGTTTTGATGGAAATATTGTTTCTGAGGAGGGGCATGCTCGTATGCCAACAATGGATCGCATACTTAAAATCGCAAAAGTGAGTATAAAACATCTTGTAATGCTTTCAAACCTGTGATATTTTTGTTACGCTTAATCTTTCAATATGTAATAAATTATTTTCTTTTATTTAAGCCCATATTTTCTGTATCTAATCTGTAAAGAATTTCTCCATAGTTTTGGAATCTTTAGTATGTTCTTTGCTGCTCTAGTGTAAGATGAGATTGTTACTTGTTTTCCCTGAAATAATAAAGGATCTTATTTTATGACTATCTGATATGAATGCATGCCCTTGATTGCGTTAACCGCTTTTGGCGTTTGAAAATACTAGCTAGCTTTTTCTGAAAGCCAAGTTTGGTGATTTATATAGAAAATTCGCATTCAATCAGGGTGAGTAACGTTGGAAACTATGACTACATAAAGAATTTTCAACAAAGATAATAAAGTTTCGCTAGGCGTAAGCTAAAGTGGCTAACTTGTCATCCTTTTAAGATAAAAAAAAACAATAACCCCCTTCCTGCAAACACCTGAACGGCTTATGCTTTGGACACTTGCAGCATTGAAGTGGCTTATCCTTTGTAGGCATGTAGTAGCACAAATATGACCAAGTTAAGGTTTCAGGATAGGTAAACGTGCTTTGAAAGCCACTAGAAGGGAGACTTTGTTGTCTGAGATATGGTTTGTTAAATGGGAAATTTAATTTTTTACAATCTTAAGCTCAGTTTGTAATCATAATAATTACATAATATATGTAATCATAATAGTATTTGTAATCGTAAGTATTAAGTAGTATATTCGTGTACAGAGTTGTTATATAATTGCTATTAGATCTTCATGTTTGGCTTCTTTTACAGTTAGTTTTCTTTTACCTTTAGTGTTACTTGGTTGTCAGTGACAAGGCTCGAGATGCAGCTGCTGTACTGGTTTCAAAGTAAGTCTCTTTTGTGCTTCTTGGCAGAAATGAAAAAAGCTAGCTCCCATTTTTTTCATTTCTCCTGCCATTTTTTACTCTGACGTGCTACTAATGACAGCTTTGGGAGGACTGGACGTGCCAGCTGTATGCGGATTGTTAAACTTGCTTGAATCGGATCCAACAGTGTGTTTATTATTGGAAACGCCATATTTTCTTCTGCTTATGAGAAGAACAGGTATCTATCACAAGTGATACAGAACTTCACAGTTAATAGGATACCGTTCAGATTGCCTGCTAGGGACTGGTTTGTGCTACAGGATTTGAGAAAGACACAGTTACTTTGTGTTGCTGCTGATTTTTGCAGTGTGTTGCGTGGTAAATAGAGAATTGGTTTCTAGTATTACCGGCTTGACGTTTCTTAGTAGTACTTATGTAAAAGGAAATAGTAATGCTAGAATATATTTTCTTAATATCCCTATTGTCACTTTCTTCATTCTCTCGTCCAGAAAACAATCCTTCTGTTTTCTTAGGTTTATTGTTGTCAGATAATTAACCAAATGAAACAGGTGTAGGATAATGGAACTTCCTAAATCCTATTGTTTTACACGGTTGGTGTTCAGACACTGAACAATTTGTGACAGAGGTGCAGTTGTTCTGACTTTTTTGGCATCACTTCAGTAATACTGATGCTAGGGTTGTTTATAAATTTGAAATAACAAATTTCTGTACCTCTTCTTTCCTCTCCTAGTGCATTAGTGGAGATCGGTTTCATCTGTGATGCGTATGAAAATGAGTTACAAAGACCATGAACTGTGCTAGTACACACATATATTTTTCCAGTGTGTATCACAGTACATATTCCAATATATTCTGGCGGAAGAGGGCTTTAGTGAGCTCAGTTTGTCGTTTGGTTTTTCTTTTCTTATTTTCTCTCTTTTTAAAGCAAGCGAAAGCCCAGAAGGTTTCCATGAGCACATGCTCTGTCTACACTAGAGGGCTCTGCCAACATGGTTTTGTCGCTGTAGGAGCAGAGGCTCTGTAGGATGAGCAAGGTGAAACAATGATAGTGGGTGTGGGTAGCTAGTCTGAACGATAAAATCTGTGTTAACGTTTTTCTCTGTATTAAGATGCACAAAATTTGTGGGATTAGTTGTATTGACATAGTTGTTAATTATAACAGTTAGCAGAGCAGATACTAATTGTCTTTCGGGCAAATAACTGTCCATGTACTTTAAACTTACTCTGAACTTCACTCACAGCACTCAATGCTTTAGAAATTTGTATTTAGTGAGTATGGTTCCACAGTTCTGAATTGATGACAAAACAAACATATTTTTGTTTTCGAACTGACAGTGTCATGCGGAAAATTCATGAGGGAGTTGAGACTAAAATCATAGTTCTCTGGTGACTAGTACTGTACTTTTCTGATTTACTCTGAGATATTTCAGAGCAATATTTAAGTGAGTGCATGAATCATTTGAGTAGTCTTTAATAAATAATCTTGTCTGTTACATACTTATTTTCAGTATGACAAGATGTAGGTTTGTCTCCTTATCCTAATTAGTTTTTGCAGTTGTTTTGGAAGTGATAATTGGAAGTTGCTTTTCTAGGATATTTATGTATCTATGCTGGTAATCTGCCGTTTCACAGCCTGATGGAAGCAGAGGATTTGAGGTGGAAATGTGATATTATTAGAGTGAATTATTCTTGAGCATTCATATGTGCCTGAATGTGCCCTTTATGTTCTTCACTTCTTAAAAACCCAGAAAAATACCCAAATCAGCCGACTATGATACACTCTTGAAGTCTATCATATCTTCTATTTGGAAGCCTTGTCAAGTAAGGATGACAGTAATTTAAAGATATTCTTTCATCACATTATACTAAATGAATTTACACTTCATTTGCACTCCGTAGTATCTGTAAACCTAATTACTAGTGGAAACATGTATGATAGAATCATAGAATCATTAAGATCGGAAAAGACCTCTAAGATCATCAAGTCCAACCCTCAACCCAACACCCCCATGCCTGCTAAACCATGTCCCAAAGTGCCACATCCACATGTTTTTGAACACCCCCAGGGATGGGGACTCCACCACCGCCCTGGGCAGCCTGGGCCGATGCCTGACCATATATAGTAATGTGATTGATTGCAGTGTCAGCAAAATTTTGTGTTCATGCAGTGCTCAACCCTGGGTTTCAGGGGGATTTGATAAGTGCCTTGCATCCTAATGCAGGGTACTATGCAGGCATGTTATCAGCAGTTGTCTTATGTTCTCTTCACCTCCCTTTTATTGGCTGAATTAGTTTTTATTAGAAGTACATATTCATAACAAATAAGGTGATAGAATACATTTTAAGCTGGTTCTAGTACCAGCTGTATCAAGGTGTGTGAGACTAATAGGAGCAAAATTACTCTTTAGTGCACTTATAATTATTTAGTTTATTATGAAAACACCGTTTTCAAAATAGCCTAATGATTAAAACACTTCACCAGGAATTAGAAGACCCAGATCCAAGGCCTTTTGGCTTTCACATCCCAAAACAGTTCTTTAATGAGTGGGCATAGTTATGCTGAGATGAGGTCACTGTTTCATCTTCTTGAAATTAGACTGTTAGGTAGGCAGGAATACAGAAGTCCTAGACGGAGAGATGAGATACAGGAGTCTAACTCTGTAACACACTGAGTAGGAAACTCCTTGGGAGGAAGTCTGCGTTGTAGTTCCTGCTCCAAGGAGTTTATGAATTGCAAGTGAAGTTTAGAAATATCAGGATCCAAGACTTTCTCTTTTCCAAAGTAATTTGTTTTTCATAGGGCAAAGGAGCTGGGATTTGTTTCATGAATTCTCTTTTCTGTCTGCTCAGTGACCTGGTTGCAGTAGGAGGAGATGAGGCTTTTCCTTATCTTGCTTCTAGTCTGGAGGTTAGGACACTCCTTTGAAAAATTAAGATTTAAACTCCTTTGGGCTGAGAAAGGGTCTAGGAACCAGTTCATCTACTTTAGAGGTGACTTCTGTTACCTGTGCTGTTGTGCAAAGGAAGACTTTGTCCTTACTGCTCTGTTATAAAACGAACCACCCCCTCTCAAGTAACCTGTCCCCCAAATCCTCATCGTTCTGTTGCTGAACACAACAGATACTGCCTTTGAGGACAATTCAGGTGATCATGTCTGCTCACTGTTTCCTGTGGTCTCTGCATGTATTATTCCCCGTTAGTTGCTCTTGGTGCAGTTCTGCATTTCATTTGTAGCTGTGTAAAGTAACCAGATACAGGTTCTGCACACATCCTTCTTTAAGCACTGTGAATTGTACTTTGTGGGCTTTCCCATGTACCTTGTTTCCTTTGACTGCATTGAGCGCAAAGTTTCTTAATTTAGTCTGAATCTCTGCTGGAAGAGGACCCTAATTTTTAGGAGCTGTGAATACTAAATTAGATAACTGAAGCGGATGCCGTAACCGTAGCTGGGCTGGCACCGCTGATGGCTGAGTGTAAGTTCAGGGAAGTAGTTTAACTATGATGAGCCTTTTCGCACTCTGTAAGGTAGGTAAAAACACGTCTCTTGACCCATCCAGTGTGTTAAATAACAGGTGTTTGACCCTTTCAGATATTCAAAAACCGAAATATAGCACTCATGATTATGTTTTATGGGCCTGGCTGTTAACAGCGTGCTATGGACCAGTTGTTGATTTGGTGAGAATGGTGGAGAATCTTCGTATTTGTTTCAGCTTTTCACAAATTCTAATGGAAATACGTTTTATGTGGGACCTCTGGAAAGTTTGCTGCTTTACAGTTAAGATGAGTAATCTCTAGAATCCAAGTTTGTAGGTGGGTTTGAAGTGAAAGTGAAATTCCGGGTCAGAGCCTTGCTCAGAAACAAAAGGATTTAACATGGTTTGGAGTGTTCCCACCCTCAGCGATATAGGAAAATGTCCATTGGAGAATTCTTTTTAGGACCTCCAACCAGTCTGGACAGCAGGAGAAATGATTTTTCATTGAGAGTCACAAAGGTAGTAACTGCAGTGTTTTGTTTTTTTTCTGTGACAGATTTATTGTCCGCCCTGACGTCAGGCAAAAAAGGATGGCAGACTTCCTGGACTGGACACTTTCAATGTTATCTAAATCCTCCTTCCAGACCATGGAGGGGACTGTGGTTGTGAATGGCATGCTCCAGGCCCTGGTAAATACTGTTTTTCCTTTAAAATATAGATGACTGCATTTATGATCATATGATACTGCAATGGTATAACTTTACTAGCAAATGGACAGAGAGGTTTCTGTTTATGAAAAAAGAATATGATAATCTGCAGCTAGAATTTCCTCCACAACAGTTTTGAAGTTACAACTTTCCATGTATATATATTTTCCTTCAGTATTCTTGTCATCACCAAATGAAAGTGAAGTTACCAGTACAGAGACTGATAGATAACTCTTGAAAATACTTTTTAATATCTATTTGTATATTAGTAGTTATTTCATAATTCAGTTTGGGTTTGGTTATGTTTTAGAGTTTTTTTTGCTTTAAACAAAACCTTTGAAATAAATGAAATAATTGGAACTGTACCAAATGAAGAGGCTGGGCTGAGTGGTAGTAGTCCTTCCTGGACTTGTCAGAACTGGTAACCGAAATGCAAGTGAGTCTTGAAAGTCACATCCATTCTCCTTCAACTAAAATATTGTTCTCAATAGTTTTGATAAGACAGACTAAACTTATTAGACAGTGTCCTTGAGTAGTCTGGAAAAATGCACTATATTCTGTGGTTTTGCTTGCTAATCTGAACAAGTTTTTTATTTAATGCTTCTTAGCTTGTGAAGTAACAACAGTTTATGACTCAGAGCTGAATTCTTAGTTTGGGTTTTAAAATTTATATGTGAACGGTAAATTATCTGTAATACCTGAACCACTACTATATGATAGCAGTCCTCTGGCACATTCTAAGAATATCTTTTTTATAAAAGCATTCTTGTAGTTTTAGACCCTTAAAAGTGTTGGTATGCATTTTGAAATACTTGAATGTTCTGATATCTGTTCCAGTTTTGATGTCCGAATATATTTGGGTGGAACTGGGGGAGTTTGTGCGGGTGGAGCTGTTCCTTCTTGGTTTTGTTGTTGACCAGAGCCGAGGTAGCGCGAGCAAAGTCAGATGACATGCTCTTGTACAGACTTTGCACAGGTTTAAGGATTTGCTGGTGTTTGTACGAGTTTCTATAATTTGCATAAATTTGCAGCTCTTTTTACATAATTGCTATGAGGACTTGTATGCAGGATGTTACTAAACATCAAAGCAGAGTTCTGGAACAAGTGTGTGATGTGTTTGGTTTTTTTTTTTTTTCCTTTTTTTTTTGTTCTCTAGCAGCTCTTCCAAATCAGAAGATACAAGAAATGATCTATATTTAGAATAACTTAGGACTTGCTGCTTAAGCAGGAGGAAGCATTATTTGTATGCATTGCAGCAGGTTTCAAAAGACAGAATGATGTTTCATCATTTTATTGTCAGATCTGGAAAGGGAGCCTGACTGTTTGCCATTCTGGGTGCATGATGAGACCTGCAGGATGTATAATACATTAGTGTTTTGTCATAATTCCTTTGAGTTTGGCTTTGGCTCTATCCACCTGTTCATTAGTGCATACTAAGCGAAACAGGTGAATACTTAACAAGTAGAATCGAAACTAGAATGTGATACAATATACCTGGAAGCAGCATCCTGCCTTCTTGCATTTATGTGATTTTTTTTCCTCTTCTGTGGGGTAGGAGAAAGTATTTACCAGGCCAGCTTAATTTGTGTCCTACAGTTTATAGCTCCTGTTCCAGTTGGTAGGTATGAGCAGACTGATTTTTTTAGAGCCTTTTCTTGCATTCAGTCTTCAATTTTTAGTTTTAGTTACTACAATGTAAGCATGAATTATATCATTAGGGAATAAACGTTTTCAGAAGGATATGTATGCAGGTGTGTGTGTATGCGGACATGCTTAAGTGGAGTAGGAAATATTTATTTCAGCAATTTAATATTAAGAATTTTGTAACATACTTGTAATGATAGCATGTTGTTAAACTAAAAATATCAGCTGAAAATAAAAGCAGTGTTGAAAATAAGTAAACCTTTTCTCTCAAACGTACAAGATTCTGAGAGTCTGTACAGAAACAGAAGAAGTAATTGCTGAGTGTGGAAAGCAGTACGCAGCCTCATGAGGGACAACTAAAACTTGTGTCAACAAGCTTCAAAATTCTTTGCCCTTGGATTCTTCCAGCAGTTGTTACTTTGAGTCGAACTGTAGTTGCCTGGGCTTTTCTCTCTGGACAAGCAGGAGAAAAAAAAGACTATTTTTCAGTTTCTGGTCAGTACAGCCAGGCAGGTTTGGGGAATGTAACAGGTTTCGGGAATGCAGCCCACCAGGGTGGGGATAAAAAGTCTTTCTCTTCATCAGGTCAGTTTAGGGCTGCCCCTGGCAGGGTGGATGTCAGCCGGGTTGTAATACTCTGCTGCTTATGGTCTGCATTTAGGAAATAGCTTGCAGTGAGATTGGCATGGCCAAACTGTGTTAAAAAGACATGAAACTCTTGCATTTCAATGAACTGAAACTGCAAGTTAGGTACGCAGTGAGTAGTTTGCCGTGGCTGCACTTTGATCTGCCTCTTCGTGGCCTGAAGTCTGGGTGATTAGGTATGCTACTGTTTAATCTAACTCAGCATTGTGTGCAGAACAAGTACTACTGTTTCAGGGCTCTTGTTGAAACACGCAGCCTGCATTGCACATTTTAATTCCACGGGTGCTTTTTTTTCTTTTTTTTCTTTACACCTGTCGCCAGCAATATATCATTTCACAACAGGTGTGCGCTAGTAGGAATCTGCTCGCAGTATTTAGCTTCACTTTTTAAAACTGCCCTCTTTTGCTGAAACTAGCATTGCAGTGTTGAATCAAATTCACTTTTGTGCTTGGATACTTTGTATATTTGAGGGATTATAAATGTTGGGTTAATAAGAAATGGCTACACTTTTTGATAACATTTGTTTACTTGAAGGAAACTTCTAACCTGTTTCAAGAATCTGCATTTTAAATTCTCTTGGTCTGGAGGTTTGCTTTTAAACCTGCCATTATATCAAACAGCTTTTTAGTTATTGCTGCAGGGTGTAGCACTCCCAGTTCTTGCGTGACAGAGATGTCATCATGTTGAGGTAGCCTTGGGCATTGAAACTTATTAAACCTTATTTGTTTTATAAGTGATTCAGTATACAAGTGTGAGTAATAATTAAAAAAACAGAACGCCCTACAGAGTGTTCTGATGAAACTCGAGAGTCTTAAGAACAGGGCATTTCCCTGAGCTGTCTCTAATGCAAAAGTTATTTAGCAATAGCTACATGCTTATGTAAATTTTGCTCCAGGGAAGAAAGAACTCTCTAACTCTATTCTTTCAGACCCAGAGGCACAAAAATAGAAGATTTCCAAATAGAATGTTTCCCAAGTCTCTGTATTTTTGGCATTCTCAAAGAATTAGCGATGCTAGGATTGTCTGTTGGCGTTACTTTTTTGAAAAGGTGTCATTGCTTAGTGGTTTGGTGATAAAAGTGTACAAAAAGCAGTGTTGACATGAGGAGAACAACAAAAATCTTGTGTCCGCAGATACCGAGGGCGCTGACCCCTTTCTGGGACTGCTGTATCTCCCCTTTTTGAGTGGCACAGAGTATGCTCGTGTGGCCCTTGTCTGATACTTCTGAGGTTTTTCCTTCTCACCAGAAATAATGTGGTTAGTTTGAGGCTCAGAAGTTCTGTTATCATAAGACTGTTTCTTTTTCCTGTTAGAATATAGTGCTGTCTCAAGCTGCTAATTTTTTGGTTTTTTGCTTTCCTTCCAAGTATTTCAGATCTGTGTTTTTGGGCAGTCTTGTTAATTTGGGAAAGAGCTATTCTGTTAGCTGTCCTTCGGTTAGTCGAAACTTTTCAGGCTTTCAACTCGTAACTCAGAGCTTATGAAAAATGGACTCCTTTTGCCACCCATTTAACTGGGCTCTGTCTGGAAGTTTGTCAGCTTAATTACCGTATTGATGATGATATTATCAATATCCTGACAAATACGTGACCTACGGGAGGAGTACTGTTTGCGTTGAAGCTGTAGTAAGAATGAGGGCTTTAGCTAATCTGTTTTACCATGAGCTGCACATATCATGCAGTAAATATTCTCTACTCCTGAGCGTACTTATTATTCTGACAGCATGTCCTCCCTGCCCTTGTTTAGCTCCCTGCACCTGGCCTGGAGGCAGGGATGGCTGGTAGCGTTCCCTGGACCTGGCCGTTGTGTGACTGCTAGGGGGTGCTCCAGAGTAGTGAGAGATCCCATTCGCTCCTCTGCCCGGCGAGGCTGAAATCATCCTGCCAGGCCTCGACTGGGTTGGTTACAACCGGAGGGTAGGTTCAGGCTGGTGTCTCCTGCTCGGCGGGAAGATACGCTTGCGACCGAGCAGCCAGGCCACCCTTAATGGTGATTTGTATAGCTTGGGGAACGTGTCCCGGAGATGATCCTGTTTGATAGATCTCAGGAAGGTCGGGCCTAAAGTGGGTTATGCAGACAATTGGAAGGTGTGGTGTGTTTCTTCTGTGATTATTAAGAAACTAGGTTTTGTTTTCCTTGCACCATGCTATTTCTAAAGCAAAACCAGACCTGACAGTCGTCATTGCTTGCACACCACTGATTTTCTCTAATTTGTAGGTGGCTTAATTATTTATAAGAGAGGGAGTCACATACTTTTCAACAGTTCAACAGGTTGGGTAAGTTGGTGTATGCTCTATGTCCTCATTAAAGTGAAGAGACCATGGCGTAACTTTGATTGCCTGGATACTCCAATAGACAGGCTCCTGACTTTCAGTATTGTTAGCTGCTGACACTAAGAAGTCTATGCAGGTGGCAAACCAAGCTTATTAATTATTTTGTTTGTATCAGATTTTTTGAAATGGTGTGCCTTGGGTGTTTTTCTTTCTTCAAGGCAGGAAGTTTAAGCTGAATACTGTAATGCTTATTCGGCCTTTTTTCTATATGGCTTTTTTTTATGTTGTCTGTTCATGCATCGTGTACTTTTCTTTTTAGTGTAACCCCCATAAGCTCTACGTTTATGGGATTTTTCTGAGACAGTAACGTTGCCCTACATGCGTGACTGTAGTACATGCTGGAAGAAAATACATACCTTTTTTTTTTTTCTTTCTCTCTTTCTTTTTCCCCAAAGGCCAACATTGGTTAAAGCGCTCTTTCATTTCCTCTGAAAAATACATTTACTAGATGATCTATAATGTCCCTTCCAACTGAAACCATGCTATGATTCTAAACTCAAAAGTTTGAGAAGTTTGGGCTTGTGACTGCTTTTGCATGCTTTGACTCATAAAGAAGTAATGAAAACTTCTTTTCTTGACATTTCTACAATCAGAAAAAAATCCCAGATATTGGATTTCCTACTGTGTTGAATATCTGAAGAGTAGTTCTCAATAGTTTGGCTATTAACTATTTACTTCTGTAAAAATTGTTTTTAATAGGGCTGCTGTTAAACTTTTCTCTGATAAAGAGAAATACTTGATGTGCCACTTGCTGCAACACCAGTAGTCTGGTGAAGCTGGTATCTGACCTGCAGTGTACATTAGTGGGTGCAAACAGAACTTTCTGTCCTTTCAGACATTTGGCATTTTCAGCTGTGTTTTTTCCAAAATCAGTAGGTGACATATTTTATTTAACAAAAACCGTGTAAATATTAAGGCCAAATTTTTTAACGTTTAGTTATTAATTTAAACAGAGTAGCTATGGTGTGTTTTGGTTAATTTTTTCTTCCCCGAAAAACTTGTATTGATAAAATAAAATGCCTTAATCCATATCTCAGTTGATTTACAGCAGTTGCGATGATCATTTTAACTTCTGAAAGTATATTATAAATCCTTCCAGTATTTTGCTTGAGAATAGATGTTGTGTGTTGAATGTTAAATATTAAAATAGTTTGTTATTTAAGTATGTAGTGAAACTGTTGTAGGGAAACAATGTATGTTTCAGTTTTTTGTTCAGAAAGTAATAGAAACGGTTGTGAAATGGAATCTGTCAAATTCCCTCTTCAGAATTGATTCATAGGTATGTGAGGCTGATTTTTTTTTTTTCAGAAAAGTATTAAAGACATTTCTTACACAGTATCTGAAGAGTTTTCTCCTATCCTGCTTGTGTGTTGGTTTAATGTCTTCCCACATCTTGCTTAGAGGTGATACCTTCTAGTTATGTTTTTCCTGAGGAGTCAGAACTGTATTCAAAGTTGGCCTTAAGGATGTGAAAATTCGCGGAGGAACTTGTAGAAAGGTGCCTGACTTCAGGAACGACATAAGGCTGAAAATGTGCAGGTGCTGTCAGGATTCTGTTCTATCTTTGCAGGAGCTCCCAGACGGTGTGCTGGGAGCGTGGGGGCAGACAGCCGCACACGTGTGTCCAGGAGCGTTCCCAGGGCTGCGTTAAACAGCTGTGTCTGCATTATCACTGCTTAAGGAATCGTATTGGGTTTTGTTGGAGTATGCCTGAATATAATCCTGATAATTTGAAGGCAGCACTTATGTGCCTTAGAAACATTATTTGCTCTTAACTGGCAAGAAAGAGAAAGGAGGTCTAATTGTGAAGATAAGGTGCTGCAGCAATGCTGCGGTATCTCCTAGCAGCTGCTGCAGACTTGCTAACCTTGTGAAGAAACCACCTGATAGGTTTTTAATGCAGAACCCAGGAACAGTGATGAAGAAATGAGTTTTTTCGTGTTTCAGCAAAGAGGTAGAAAAATTTTAGAGAAGCTCTAGATTTGTTAATTGTACCAAAGATTTGCAGATTTTCTGTTGTCTTTCCTTTAGGCTTTTTAATACAAGCAGAGTGTTGTCCTATGTTAGTGGGAAATATTTTTTTTGCCCCCGATACTGATACGGTATGTTTGTAAAAGCTATACCATATTTATACCATTTGTGCTGGTGCTTATTTCTGTTAGGTGTTGTTCTGGCCCTGAAGTAGTTCTGAAGCATTTCTGCTTTGTAAATGCAGTTTTTAAAGGATGCCTTACAATTGCCTAGTTATTCATGAAGATATTAAAAATCTTAAACAATTAAGTATATATTATGAATTTCCACTATATAGCTTGTAGTAGAGTTGATCAGAAGTGCTAATTTAGGATCCTAAAATGCAATTTAGTAACAAAACAAAATAGAATGGGTACATAGCCTAAAGGTGTTTTTATTGCCTTTGTTGCTCTTAACCACACCTGCAGTATGGGAGGCATGTGTGTGTTTGGTATGTGTGAGAAAGTACATATTTTTAAGGTAAGTCTGTTCTTATTTAACTCCTAGGCATATTTATTGAGGCAGATTTTTCTTCTGGTGAATGACAAAGCAAGGAAAAATAAGTGACTGAACACAGTCGTTTTGATGCATACTAAGTGAACTGAGGAAACTTTAAATGTGTTAACATGTTTTTGTCAGGTGTTAAAAGTCCATTCATCTCTCTGTAGTGCTAGGGCTGAATCTTACTGGGATATTTAATTGTATGTGAAATTATTTTGGAAGCTCTTTGCTTCTTTAAATCCCTCGGCGCAGGAATTGATGTTTGCCTGTTGGAGGTATGCTTGTAGCAGGCTTGCAGCCAGAGATTTCTGTAGCTGGTTTTGTTTAGTGTAACAAGGAGTTCTTGGATGCTGTTGGAGAAACAGGGTGAAATCCTCAGCATTTTAGCCTGTACTGCGTCCTGTCTGTCAGTGTGTGGTTGAGCTTGCTCACCTGTGTCTGCCTGTCCTGCTTCTTAGCAGCGAGCGAAGCGCTGGTGTGTTCTGTGTGCTGGGTCGTCTAAAGCATAAGCAAGCCTCATGTTCAGCATCAGAAAGTTCCAAACAGGATAGAAGGTTCCCCTAGTTCTTTTGCCTTGATTCATGTTCTGCAAACTCTGCCTCACTTTTTAGAGGTTCAAAGCAACACGAGCTGTTTGAGATAATAGGTGCTGTGGCTGCACCTGCATTTGCGCTCGTGTGACCAAGCACTGAGCTGGATGGTTCAGAAAGCTGAGCTGGCTGAAAACTAGTGGCTTTTTTTTATCTTTTTTTTTTTGCTTCTTTTTTTTTTTTCATTCTCTTGAGTGTTTTTTGGCCAACTCATCTCCCTGAGTCAGCTGTCTGCGTGGTTGTGTGGATGGGAGGGGAGGGCTGGGCTGCAGTATCCTTGACGTGTGGTGATTTACAAGAAGTAAAACTGCACCCTGAGACTCTCTTCCTTTTATGCTGTTCAAATCAGTAAATGCTACAGATTATTGCAAGAACATTAAAAAGTATTTTAGAACTACATGCTTGATATATTGTGCTTTAGAATCTCTATATGCTTATGTCTGTTTTCTCTCTTTTAATTGTAGGCACAGTTATTTAAGCATGGCAAAAGAGAAGATTGTTTACCATATGGTAGGTTTGTAATACCCTGATTTCTTTTTTTAAAGCCATTCCAATAAAAAAGGGAAAGAAAGATTAAACTGATAACAAGTGGTGCTGTAAAGAGTGAAATCAACAGGGAAGTTATAAAGCATGCAAAATGAGGGGAAAAAAAGAAGATATGATGGTAAGGGAGGAGGAGACACCACTGGGAATGTTATGTTGGAACAGTTCATCAAAGAATTTGATAGGTGATCCCATTGGCCATTGGTATAGTACAGGAGCTGAACACAGAACGTATGAACTGTAAGATGCAGAAAATATTTTAAGAAATTACTTAGAACATAAACTGGTTTTATACTTATTACTGCTGAAAATTTTGCAGAAAATCTTCAAGTATTAATGTAAGTACAGGATTTCAGAAAATCAAGGTTTAAAGAATCTGCTGTGTACAGGACCCAGCTGGAATCGTGTAGGTTGCGAAGTATTTTGCGGTATGATTCCGCATTTGCAGTACTTATAGCAAGAATGATAGGTGCTTCAGAGGCCAAGTTGTTAGTCTGTATGAACTAATGACCAGCCTTCAAAACAATAATTAACTGTTTCAGGCTGAAAATGCAAAAGGACTATTTTATTTGTAATAGGAGTGTGTTCCTTGTGAAAATTTTGAATCCTGGAATTTTATTCTCATTAATCCAAGATTCTCCTTTCGTCTATGTTTTTTTTTACTGAGCTGGACAAATAACTTTGTTACCTTTGATGTGCCCAAATGAAAGGTTTTGCTGCTGATTGTTTACATATACACAATATTTCTCATGTCTAAACATTTATGGACATTCATGGTCATAAAAATTCCTGTGCAAGAGGAGTTAAATTGCCTGAAAATAATAAATGAGGAAAGGGAACGCCTTCTTAGTATGCAGAAACTGGCTGCAGAGTAAATGAGTTAGATTGTCTGACTCCTGGTTCTGTTAGACTGCTAAAAATTCTTAGACCCCAAAAGAGACTTGAACATGTTACTTCCAGTGGGAAGTAGAGACATAAATACTCTCAGAATCTAGATTCGTTATAATTTTCATAGTCAGAAAAGTAGTCCTTAAAGCAATCCTTCCTGTTTGGTAGGTGAAGGATATTACCATTGTTTGACCAATGTCAAAGCAACTACAAAGTAGGTAATAAGGCATTTACATTTCAGTAAAAAAAAAAAAAATCTAAATCTTCTAAAGAACTTTCAAAACTTTACAAAATTTTCTTACTGAGATTTTTTTTAAGAACAGTTTTTCTAGCGTGTTTATTTTCTTTTACAGCTACTACTGTGCTTGAATGTCTCGATAACTGCAAGCTGTCAGAAAGTAATCAGATGGTTCTTCGCAAGCTAGGGATGAAACTTGTTCAACGACTTGGGCTGACATTTGTGAAACCGAAGGTAGCAAATTGGAGGTGAGTTTAAAGCTGAAGCAGTTTAACAAAAACATGAATCCAAAAGCACTCAAAAACCTTAAAAATACTTAAGTCCATACGTTTGACTACTGGCCTTTTGCCCTCCTAACCTCCCCCAAAAGGGGAAGAAAGAAATCCCCGTGTTATATGGGAATGAACACATTCTTCATTTGCACTGTTTTGGAAAAGTAGATTTCTTCCACTGTATTTAGTTTCCCGGATTTTTTTCAGTTTTGGTGTAGTAAGCTAGTGCTATGACAAGCCAAATCTTTTGACTTTTCATGTTGCATGTTACACAAGCAGAAGCCTGTTCCTATATAATGCATAGCTTGATAAAGATGGGAAGACAGTGACCTTTGTAACTGGAGTTGATTTAGTACAATTTTCTAAGAGTGAACATAGCTTTTTCCATTACATAGTTCTACCCTGATTCGATAGAAAGTTCACAGGGGAAAAGTGGTTTACAATCCCGCTTTCATTTCGTATATTAGTCAGGTTTTGGTGTCTGGTTTTACTTATTGCCAGAGGGCAAACTCTTTTTTAGATTTCTCGCGCTGATATTTTAAAATTGCAGGCTCCCTTGGTGACTATTTTTGTTGTATGTATTTTACTAAGTTTTGAGAACGTCCTTAGGCATAGAAAATTCTTTTTAGGTGGAGAGTCTACCTTGCCCAATGGCAAAAATCAGTTTAGCATGTAAAGTATATCTTTTGTAAGGATGTATCTACACCACGGGCTAAATATCTGAGTATAGCTTGGTCAGAAAGTGCTAAGTTAGGTTTAACATTTAAGAAACAATTTTTAAGAAGTTGACTTTATTAATTTTTTATTTTTTTTTTTTTAGGTTTTGGAGAGGTTTTTAGGGCATGGGAATTTTGCCTCTCTTTATTGTCAGCAGTGGAAAGTAGGTTATACTGAAACAGGAAAGGGAGAGATAATGAAAAGGAACCATTTAAATAGTCTAGCTCTTCTCACCTTGGAAAAGAGATGACTGGGTCAGGAGGAAAAAGAATGGGTACTTTTCCTTTAAAGCAACCGCTAAATAACTGGAGAGCTGCACGCTGGGAGGTGTAGTAAGTTGGCAAGCAGGCTTTGACAGTATGTGCCTACTTGAGTTGGAACTTAGATCAGAAAAATAAATCAACTGTGTCTTTCTTGCACAGATACCAGCGTGGCTGTCGCTCTCTGGCTGCCAATCTGCAAGCGCAGGGTTCAGTTGTGCAGAATCAAATTATGGCAGTTGCTGCTGCTGAAGATGACGATGAAGAGGAATATGACATTCCAGGAGAGATTGAAAATGTTGTAGGTGTGTTAAAACTGGACAGAGATGATTGTCATGCCTGCAAATTAAACATATATTGAAAAACAACCTGCTTAGAGTTAAGAAAGTCATGTAGGTATCTGTGCTACTGTGAGCAATTGGAAAGACTATAAAAATTCAGTCTACGCAACAGATTAAAATATGCTAGATTTTTGTCAAATGGATTTCAGCATCTCAAGAGAAACTCAATCCTGTAGCACTTGTGGAGTTGGGGTGTGGAGTTACTGAAATACATCTTACCAATTTTATCCAGTAATATGACGAAGAGATCTTGAACCTTTCACAGGTGGAAGGATGAATTCAAATTCATAATGAAAAACAAAACAAAAAATTGTGTTACATGAAAGCTAAAGAATTATGGTTGAAATTTTTAAGCTGTGGTAGTATCAAAGGTACAGCATTTTTTTTGGTAGTATCCAGTCATACAGCAGGTCCTCTGCTAGCGTGCTGGTGGATATGCTGTAAGTAAATAGGCAAAAGTTGCATCAGATGACTTTTATAACTGAGTAATGTAATGAACCACTGAAAAAAGCACCATAACCTCCATTTTGAATCTTCCACAGTGCTTAAAATGTCAAACCAAGTTTTCTCTTTTAGAAAACGATTTTGACACTTCTTGTTTCTTTTATTTCAAGCTGTACTTGTGTGACAAATAAAAGAAATCTAGATACAAGTATTTTTATTTAAACTAAGAGGCAGTTATGTTAAGAGGAAAATGAATTTTGAACATTTTAAGGAATCTTTCTGTTGTTAAATGAGAATAATCTGTTTTGTTTAAAATTATCTGCAGAGCAATTGTTGGTTGGCCTGAAAGACAAAGACACTATTGTCAGGTGGTCTGCAGCAAAAGGGTAGGTTTCTTATGGTTACTCTATGTTAGTAAACTAAAGTAAACAACATAGAAATACAGTCTGATGGAATCCATGATTGGTAGTTTGTATGTATTGTCAATATTCACAGTTACTTCAAATGGCTTTAGCACAGCTCATGGTATAAAGCCATGTTTGTATCTTTAACTGATAGGAAATTGGGCTGGTCTTCAGGAAAATTTCAGACAGGCTTGGAAATAATCAGTCTGGAGAAGACATGATGTGAAGGGTGTCAAGTAGCATTTCTTCACAATGTTTTTTCTCTCCCACTTTAAAAAATGTGTTTCTGTGTTAAGTTCGCTACTGTGTAACTTTGCTTCAGGTTTGAGACTGTTGTTTTGGGGTAATGTTGGTAGGGCAGTGCACTGTCACCTGGAAGTCAGTCATCTTATTGTAAGTTTTAGTAAGTAAATTTTTTATAGACTTACTCATCAAGTGCAGTACTAATGAATCACTGTATTTTTTTTTTCTTTTAACTTCTGTAGAATTGGTAGAATAACTGGAAGACTTCCAAAAGAATTAGCAGATGACGTGATTGGGTCTCTGTTGGACTGTTTTAGGTAAAAATGCTATTTCACATTTTGCATGCATCTAAAACATCTCTGCTTATGAAACAGGAGGACAACAGTTAGGAATACAGGTCTAAAAGTCTGTAAATTTTGTTGTCCTTCTCCCAGATTTCAAAATCTTCTAAGGGACGGATGTGCTAAGGGAGTTCAATAAAGAAATTGTTCCTAATCCTTCATCTTGACCCCATTCTTAAGTGACGTGGAAGGATTGAAGTTGAACTTTGGAAAATTAAGAAAAAAGTTTATTAACTTGCTGCTTTAAAAATTCCTGGTGTGCTCACGTCTGGAGTGTTGTGTGTGTTTTCAGAAACAGTAGAACTGGAAACAATAGGCAGAAGGGTTCTAAGGATCACCAGAGATGATAAGCAGTCTGCAAGTGAGGGGAGGCTACAACATCCCAGAAGAGTGAGGACTAAATGGGGTATAATAGAGGTCTGTGAAATTATGAATGGCATGGGAATGATTGCCCTCTAGATTTTATATTATCAGAAGCAAACTAAAGTGTCAGTTGGCAGGTTTGGAATGAAGAAAAGATGGTGGTTATTCACACAGCACATAGTTAAACTGTAAAAACTTCTTGCTGCAGGATGTTGTGGATGCTAAGAGTATATACCCGAACAAAAAGCGTTTTTCTTTTCTGCAAACTTGTCCACAAGTTGTGAGTACAAATTAAAAATACCAGCTCAAAGGAGAATGCCTTAAAAAAAAAAAGATATAAAGTCTTAAAAACTTGCAAGGAAAGTATCTACTTAGCTGATTCTTCCACTGTGCTACTGTGATTAATTAAAGAGGTGCTGCTGATCTCAATTATCCCTGGAGCTTCAAAGACCTGTACTCACTGTGTTTTCTTTCCTTGTTTTTCAAGTCATAGGGATGAGTAATCTGACTTGTAACCTGCTTTCTTCAGAAACACCCGGGAACAAATGTAGACAGGGACAAAGGGACTCTCTTTTCTCTTCTTTGCGCTAAATATCTAGTGATCAAAATAAAAATAAGTCATTTGCTCATCAGAGACACTTTAAGTTCTATCTCTTGGGATAAGAAGAAAGGGTTTGGTACATGTAGATAGATTAAAAGATAAGAGACAGGGAAGAAGTGATCATTTTTCACAATGTAGTGAGATGATCAGCACAGTCCTGCAGGAGTCTGCATGAGCCCTGTGCTGTTCAACATACTCATAAAGGATCCTGGAAAAAGGGGTGACAGAGGGGGTGGGGAAGTCAGTTGATGATTTAAAGTTAGCTAATGTATTGAAAACTAAAAGGTGACTGAAAAGAAAATGTTACAGAAGCTGAAGTTAAGTAACTAGACACTAAATGACGTGAAACGTAATGTCTAATGAATGCCAACTAATGCATTTAGGGAAAAGTGCAGCTAGCTATGAAACAGTTATTACTACTCAGGAAAGAGATCTTTAAAGTCACTGATAGTTCTGTCAGAATGTCAGTGGAGTGCTCAGCAGCTGTCGGAAAAAAAGAAGGCAAGTGGAATGTTAGATATTATTAGGAAAGGAAGGGATCACAAAACTGAATTACGGAAAAGTGATTCAACTGATGGGGATTCTTCCAAGTGGAAAGAAAATTAGAGCGATATAACGAAGATACATAATATCGTAAATACGAAGGAAAGAGGGAAAGCGAGGAATTGTTTACTATTCACTCTTTCTCATAATGTGAGAACTGGGAAGCATCAGGAAGTACATTTTCAGACAATTATTATTAAACTGTGGAAGACATTGCCACAGGATGTTATGGAAGCCAAAAGTGTAAAGGGATTTCAAAAAGGGATTAGACAATTTAATGGAAGAGAGTCCCATCAGAGGTTGTTAAAGATGACATCTTGGCCGCACCATCTGGCTTGGGAAGTCTCCGTACTGCTGACAGCCAGAGCTAGGAGGAGGCCAATAAGGGAATGATCCTTCATGCTTCGTCTTTGGCTGAGCATCTGGTGTTGGTCCCTGTCAGAGGCAGAATACTGGGAGAGATGAAGCTTTGATGTGACCCCGTCTGCCTGTTCACTGTTTTATTCTTGGATTCCTATTCCTAGTTTAATACAAGTGAACTTTTTGCATGTTTAGTCGTGCAGCATGCAACCTTTCCCCTTTTCACTCCTTTATCTGCCAGTCCACCAGACATTGTGTACCTTTTTGATATTTTTTTGCAGCGTTCACTACAAGTTGCTCAGTTTTGTTTTTTGTGTTTTAAAGGTGGGTAAACACCACTGTTTCCTCACTGCATAAGCTCATGTAATATGTTTACTGGAAACTATCACTTGAACCTCTTTTGCTACTTAAGGCCTGTGTTTGGCACAAAATTCATTAGTTGTTTTGGGTATGTTCTGTAAATCTGCATCTCTTTTGCCAGTGTACTAGAAAGTGGTTTTCCTTTTCTGGATGAGTTTCAGGTATTTTACTCTTCTGTACTGAGGTTACATTTGTATTGATATATGTGTTTTTTGCTTATCTGATCACATTTATAGCAGTATTTATGTTGCACAAAATGGGAAAGAAAACATGTTCAACTTGTCATTCCTATGTTTTAGAAATCTAACAGGATTAATTACACAATATACACATGCTGGTTTGGATTATGTGCCTTTTAAAATGTCAGGAATTCACCATGAAAAATGAAATCCAAAAAGCAAAAGCTAGTCTTAACAAAACTTGTCTTTGTTCTAAAATCAGTTTCCAGGAAACAGACAACGCATGGCATGGTGGATGCCTGGCTCTGGCTGAATTAGGCAGAAGAGGATTGTTACTGCCTTCCCGGATTTCAGATGGTGAGTTGTAGCTGCTGAATGTTAGTAAGTTCATGAATTAACAAGTTATAGTATTAGAGATTGAATGTGTGGCAATAGACTGGAATTTGCTGATGTGAGTGTGCTGAATAATGACTCTAATATTGAATTCTAGAGTAAAAAATATGCCTCTGGGGATATTTAAGGTACTTCTGTCAAAAGCACTGTCTTGGGTGTGTCTTTTTTATACTTAATAAATTTTTCTTTCCAAAATGAAATTAGTTTCTTGGGGTTTTCTTCTTCTTTCTCCCTCCCATGTTTCTTTGTACAGTTGTATAAAAATAATTCTGTGTGCCTCTACAATGTGTCAGTGTCATTATTTAAATATAATATATTAAACAATTGAAGACTAACTTGCACTTTAAAGACAGTAACTTGTTTCTGATTAAATTTTGGAGGCCAATTTCGTGTAATTTATAACAAACTGTTTAAGTCTTCAATGGGTTTGAAATATCAGGATGGAAAGGGAAATAACAGGGCAGAGGAATTGTTTCTTTGTGTGTTCTGTATGTAACAACATATGTTGAAAAACAGGTATTAATGTGAAAGTAGTAGTATCTGTTTTATGATTTTTGTTGATTTTTTTTATGGAGTTGATATGACAAAAGCATAATGTAGTAGTACACATCCACTACATTTCTACAACACTATCTTGGGCTAGATGCTTTTTTTGATCTCATCTGGTGCTCCTGTGTTGGACAGAGTAGTTGACACTCATTTTCAAAAGTGTTTCAAAACTGGTGTTTCATACTAGTAAATTAGATTGCCAGATCTTTTCTGTTCTGAAGATCTGCTGACTTGTTCTAAAGAAACTGTAAAATATAATATTTAATGCAGTTTATTATTTTGTCTGCATGAAGAGAGTTCATGTCCAATATAGTGTCTGTTTTACATAGAGAATTTTTGTGCAGCTAGCCATTAGTTGGTTTCCCTTTTCTAGTTATTTTTGCCCTTGTATGATAAAAATGCAACGGTTAAAAAACCTCGAAGTTTAAGAATGGGAAGTCATCCAAAGGTAAGCCTCTGTTTTAGTTCTAACCACACCGAAACTGTACACCTCTATGAAGAAATCAGGATAGCCTCATGTAATAGCATTTTTTTTTAATCTAAACTGAATTCATACATGTTTGATATTGTATAGGACTGGAAAAGACACAAGTGAATCCGAGCTCTGCCAGTAACTTGAACTGTGCTGTGAAACCATCTCCACTTTTTAGGTTGAGTTTTTGTACATGCGGAATGGAGATGATAGTTGCATCCTTCACACCGTGCTTCTTCTGCAGAGGTGTCGTGAAAATATATTGCTGTCTGTGAGGGTGAATTTAATATATGTAGGTTTATACACAAATTTCTAATTTGTCAGATTCTATAGGATGCAGCCTTTTATTACTGGAGTGGAAGAATTTAAAGCTAAGATGGGAGGAATGGAAGGAGGGAACACAATCACGGCTGCAAGGTCTTGCTGGGAAAGAGACAGGCATAAAGGCCTAAGGAAAAATAATTTTATGGGAATTGGAAGTTTCTTAATAAAACAGTGCTGAGAATTCCAACAGTTTTATATAAGAAGACTGGTAAGAAACCTAATCTGAGATTATCTTGACTAAACTGTGGCTCCTTTGGTTATGTGACACTCAAAAATGTGTTATACAGAAGATGGAAATTATGATATTGTGAAGGATGAGTAAAAGAGGATAGTCTGAATTTGTAGGGATAGAATTTGGAAAGACTTGGATGTAAAGTGTGATGCAGCTAGTGAAGAATAGGGCAAATGATAATCATGTTTTATCTTCATCAGAGCCAAACGTTTGTTGTTGCTGAGCGGATCTAGGCTGCAGAATAGCCATGGCACACTTGACATTGTCCCTTCTCTGGTTTTTTTTTTTCCCCCTTTTGCTTTAATAACCTTGTTTTCCATCTAAATTAATTTGAAAAAAATAGTTATCATAAATACAGTATATTCTTGTTTAATTTTGAAGTCTGCCTGATTCAGTTTTGCTTTATGTAAGTTATCCAATCCACTATTAATGTAGAAATTGGAGAAAGAAAAAGGAATGAATTCTGGAAGTTGGAAGAAAAGCTAGCGCAGTGATGTTAAGAGGAGCTGTGTTGTACTATGGAAGACAGTCATCTGTTCCAATTGTCCTTAACAAAATTATTTAAGAAATTAGGACAAGTGCAAAGCAGTATTCCTGGTTAGGAACAAGTAACTACACAATTCAAGGTACAGGGAGTCACTTATAGGCAGCAGTTATACAGGAAAGGGCTCAAGAGTTCAGGTAGGTCACCCACATCAGTCAACAATTTTATTTATCTCAGTAGAACAAGACAGTGAAAAAGAAGTCATAAACAGAGTGTGGTAATCTTTCCGTCTCACTGGATACTAAAATTATCACACGTAGGGTACTCATCTTAGGACATCGTGCTTAAAAGATTATTTAAAGAAAGCTAGCCGAAAGTAGCAGGTATCACGAGAAGAACAGAAAATAAAACTGACAGGGAAAGACTGAAAGAACTGACATTGTTTGGTTAACAGAAGATGAAGCTGAAAGCTTATTCTCTTTCCTCTTAGAAGAAAACCTTTACTTTTGACAACTATTTTCAGTGACCAGAGCAATACTGCAGGCAATGGGTACGGTTTGCAGCAAGAGAACAGTTAGGTCAGCGTTAGGACAGATTGTCTTACTCTAAAGGAACTGGAGCCCCAGAAGAATTTGTTTATGGACATGAGTTAGAAAGATTTCTGTTAGGAAGGAGAGAAATCAAGTTAATCAGGGTATGGAGGGCTGTTTGAGTAGTTAACCTTCATTGTTTCCTTCAGCCTGTTTTTTATTTAATTTGAGGAATGGAGATGAGGTAGACTGCAGCACTGGAGCTTGTTTTTGTGAACAATATTTATACAGACATGGTGAGGAATAAATCCTTGAATTGTATGGAAAGCCACCAAAAAGTTTTTCCTTGTTCACTTAAAGAAATTCAAATTAGCAACAAAAGAGATACATGAGACTTTTTTAAAATTATGGATAAGGGGAACTATGAAACTTTCTGCTTCCAGAGATTAGTGAGGCAAATGGCTCGGCGTAGTTTAAAAAAACAGCAGCGGCAACACTGGACTCTGTAATTCCATGTTTGTAAAATAGGGATGTGGTAGCGCACATCCCTAAGCTTGAAACTTGGCCTAGAAAGAAGCGCTTTCTCCTTGTTTCATCACGTACTGATGTACACCTTGCTACATCATACTTTCTTACTGCCTTGCTGTTGTAATTTGAGTTAATTGGACTTAGTGTGTTACCATATTTCCTTTGTTCAAACTTGACTGATATTCTTGTCTTTTAATAATACAGGAAAAGCCTTTCTCTACCAAAGATTAAATTAAAGATCAATTAAATTATATTAAAGATCAATTACGCTTTTTGTTTCTTAACTCGGAGACTTACCCCCTGTAATTTAGAGTTTAATGATAAATGTCTTAGAATGCTCTGGCTACCTGTTAGCTCAAAAACCAGAGCATAAAAAATGAGAAAAACAATTCTGGGAGCTCTACGTTGTATTGAATACAGCTCTGCTTCCCCTGGTAGGTTTGTAACTACCAGTAATGTTTAGGCAGGTGAGGATGTCTCTCATCTGAATAATGAATCAATGAGAAATGTATACCCATAGTTTTAAGTGAGGATTACTTAGTGTGGGATAATGCATACTGCAGAAATTTATGCGAGGTGTTACCCAGTGGAACAGCCGTGTGTTAGTTAAGCCTTTTGCAGAAATTTGGATAAGCTTTAAGGCAGAGGGAATTCTGAGGTTTGTCATAGGGAGCTAAAGTATGGATGAATTAATCTGCCTAATGAAGGTCCTTCACTGACGGAAGCTCCTTTTTGAGAGTTCATTGGTACTCCATGCCAATTTCAGCTTGTAAACTGAAAATTTAGCTGGCAATTTCTTTTCTAATTTTTCTTCAAAATATGTGTTACAGGTAGTGTAGTGAATGTATCTGTGTTCATTAATAACTTTCCATATATTTTAAATACAGGTCATAGATTTATTTGAAAAATTGCAAGTTTATACATAGTTATAGAAGCAGAAAAGAGTTTTAGGATGTATGCAGAAGCCCACTGAAACTGATAATTAGCGATACGTGTATACCGAAACAAGACCTTCACCAGGAGAGTTTGCCTCAGGTGAAGTAAATTGTAGAAGTAACGTTTTCGGCTTGGAGTTTCAAGGTTGCCCAGTGTCTGTCTAACCTCAGAGGATTAGGCACCTAAATTGTTCAGATCTCCAAATTTTGAATATTGTTTTCATAGTGGTTCAGTTAAAAGTGAACATAAACTGCATTTGTTAAATTGGTGCAGGCTTTTCTTGGTTTGACTTGAATCTTGTTCTTAGTCGACACAAGGAAAGCTTGCTTACACAGGGTTCGGATCAGTTTGTTTGAACGGGCGTCTGCCTCTGAGTACCAAAATTTGGTGTGTGGTTTTGTATTATGGCATAATGGCAAGGTGCATTCATACACAAAACAGTTGTTACAGTAAATTCTAAGTAGCCAGGTTTAATCTTAAGCTTATTTAAACTACTGCACAGTGAAATAAGAAGTTTTTCAAAGAAAAAAAGACAGAACACCCTATTAAATGAAGTTAAGCTTGAAGAAGACTATGACAGTACATTATTGAACAGTATTGTTTCTAGAGCTTAAACATCTTTTAAGAAAAGAAGTTGTAAAAGTTATTTTACATTAATAAAATTGCAAAAAACCTTAAAGATTCATCTAATGTACTTTGGCTTTAGTTATGAACGCAAAAAATCCACTCATCAAAATCTGAGCTTATATAAGGGAAAGTTCAATTACTTAAAAATATTAATATAAAATTATGAACATTATTTACATGGGAGAGATTGAATGTATCTTGGCATGGACCAAACCCAGTAAGAGATGATTTGTAGAAATTTTATGCTGTTGCTGGTAACTAGCTTCTGTGACCAGAAACTCGTGGGAAAGTGAAGTGTTAAGATACTCTTGTTCTCTTCCTTAAAGTGAAGACTCTGCTACAGTCATTTGACCTTACTCTTTTAGTGCCTTGCTGTGATTTTGCTGACTCTTTTTGATTTGTCCTTTTTTGTCCTTTTACTTTTTGATTGCACTGAGTATCCTGAGTATCAGAAGAATTAAGAGTAGCTTCTGTACTGGAAGCATTACTGTCCTGAGGACTCTGCCCTTCGTTGTCCCTTCTGACTTTGCCGGGGCTGTATGCGGCTAGCTGGCAGAGCGCTACAGCCGCTGTTTGTTTCTGTTCGTCACAGCTGTCAATTATTCTTAAGTCTTGAGCTTCATTTCGGCGAGCTGTGAAAGAAGCCTTGTCGCAGGCATTGTCAGCAGGGTTCTTGGGGCTGCATGCATCTGCTCCGGAGGTTTCGTTTTCGGTGTTTGGAGAAGTAGCAGCACCATTGTCATGCGGTGGACTGGGGAATGACGTTTTCAGGCTTGCTGTGTTACAGGAATCTTTTACCGAGAGGTTCAGAGGCATGTCTTGCAATTCTAGAAAGTTCTGACTTTCTGTTTTGGATGTGGTTTTGTATGCATGCTCATGAATAGGTCCTGGGTTTGTGTCAGCCTTTTTTGAAAGATTAAGGGGAGCTATCCCCGTGTCTTCTTCCGTGTTGGACAGTGAGCCTTCATTCTTATGGCATTCATTCTGTGTATGTGAGTCTTCATCGGTGACGTTAATGCTGAAAGAAATGAACAGAAAAGAGATTTTACTGTCAGCTGCTCTTTAAAATTGGGGCTGAGGAAGTGGGCAGGAAGAAGAGAAAAAAATCTGCCTAAACGTCTGACAATTTTGTTGTTTCTTCTTTAACTCCCCCAAGGCCCTTTCACCATACACATTGCTGTAATACAGGTAATTTCCTGCAGTATACAGACACGTGCATAGTAGTGGTCTTGGAAATACCTGATACACTGAAGGAGAAGGAGTGGTCTACTCACTGTACCAACTGTGAGTTGTACTGTGTTTTGCACAGTTAATATAGAACAAATTATCTCAATGCTGTAAATCTAAATGTGTTTTAGGGGCATCGCATGAAATGTGTCCATCTAGCTTTGTGTGTCCCTAGTAAATCTGACAATTTGCAAAGTGATTTTAGTATTTTACCTGGTAGGTGAATCTCCTCTCTCTTGCTGTGTCTGCACACTTTGAAGCAGAGTTGGTTGGTCAGTGCTTTTCCTCACAGGTCTGAAAGCTGTGAAGCTTTCTTCTGGTGGATCATACTTTGCAAGCGTCATGGAAGATGACTTGTTGGAGAGGTCAAATAAGCCTTCGCATGTGTGGCTTGTCTGAGTGAAGTTGGTTGGGCTCGGTCTGCCGGGGGAGCCTGTTGCTGCACTTCCTGCGAGAGGGCTCATTTTAGCATTCTCTCTTTCATTTTGGTCATCTTTGGAATGACTTTTGGCATGCAACAATGTCATTTCTTTTTCATAATCTGCTTGTTTTTTGTGTGAACTTAGAGGGTATTGTTGGGATGGGCTTAAAGAACCTGGATACAGCAAGGTAGTTTCTTCCATTAGATGAGAATTTTGATCTCTGTTTATACCAGCTACGTGTGAAAATCTGTAAAATGGAGGATCTGTTGGCCTACAAAATCCATATGGTATCGGAGGAGTGGAATGATATTGCTGGAACAATCGGTAGTGTTCGTATGCTGACGGATTTATGGGTTTTGGAAGTGGCCCAGGATGGGGAAGAAAGTGTCTTTGATCTTGTGTGCCGTAGACAGACAGAGCAGAGCTTTCACACTCTGAATTACCTGGAAGCAAGTAAGGGGTGTAGATAGCCAGCCTATGCTCATAAAAATGGGGTGAGTAGTCAGGAATCATTGGTTGCATGTAAGGTGAGATGGAACCAAAGCCTTTGGTGGGAGCAACTTTATGTGGAAACTCTGGGAGGAAAGGAGAACCTGCTTTCCAGGGGTGACTTGGTGCATGAAATGCAGACTTGGAGTGAAAAGGTGAACTTTTGTTAGAGAGCGATAGAATTTCAGATACTTCACTAGTTTCCGTGCCTTTACTATCTCTGTGTTCTCCTACAGGGACGAAAGCCGAGGGCCTTACAATGCTGTCCAACAGGGGCTGCATGCTGATAGCGCTTTCTGTTGTAGTACTGGCAGGGGTTAATTCCTTCTGAATCGCAGGTTTTTGTCCTTGAATTGCTGTGTTTGTTGCCTGGTTTTGTAATTCAATGTTTTCCTTGGCATCTTCTTTTGCAAAAGGATATGGAGGCTTTGGATCGAGATTTGGCAGTCCGTTTGTGACAGATTTAGAAGTTGTTGGTTTGCCTGTAGATTCAAGCTGGTTGATCTGTTTGGGCTCCAAGGAACTGGTCTTTGGACACTTGATAACGCGATCCTGCTCTGATACTAAAGTAATGGAGTTTTTGCAGAGGCCGTACTTCATGTGGTTGAAAAGATGGGATTTCTCATTGCAAGTAAAGGGGCACTGAAAGCACTTGTACTTAAATGGCTTTCCTGGTGGTCTTGGGATGTAATGAGGCTTCTTTGGTTTACGTTCTTTGAGGAGACTCATTTTTTTTCTGCTTTAAACAACTAAACGTAGTGGTTCTGTATATAAAAACTTTCTTGTGGTTAGCTTTCCTTGTTTTTAGCCTCTTGATGTTTCCAGTTTTTCAGGTTCCTAGAGTCCTCCTTCCCCAGTGAAGAGAGGAAGCCAACTCCCGTGGTGTCTCAGGGCAGAGGGGGTGCCGGAAAACAACACTCTGGCAGCTGGTAGTGCAGGGACTGTAACACAAAGTTTAAAATTAGCTGTAGTGGAACAGTACTTGGAACTAAGTACAAAGTAATACATGCTTTTAACTATGTTCTCCTGACATATGGCACATGGTGTGTTGTGAGGTTTTTTTAAACAAAACAAGAATGCTGGATGCCAGATGAGGTAGACACGCGTTAAACTTTAACACCCTTCCACACCTACACCTAGTCGCAGAAGTGGCCCAGTTTCCAGCGGTGCTAGTCACCGGCCACTGCTGCTGGCTGGAAGGCGTTGTCGGTGAAAGCTGAAGGCTCTCATTGAGAAGAAGGCTCCTCATTGAGAAGGAGAGCAGCAGTCTAGGTGGAGCTGTTGAGAGAGAAGCGGAGGTGGGCAGGGTGCGAAGAGGCAGGTCCTGGCAGCGCTGGCTGTGGGGCGAGCCCGTCGGGCCGGTTGGGGAGCAGGAGGGAATTTCCTGCTGGGGTGAAGGGCGGCTGGGGTGGGCTGGCTGCGCTTGGGTTGCTGACTTGGCTCCTTCAGAGGCTGACCAGCCCCCTCCGTGCATGGGCATGGCATTTCCTAACAGCCTCATCTCAAGGGAGACCTCAAAAGTGGCCAATCTCTCGAAGGATAAAACCACACCAATTTTCTTCCTCTTCCTAATTCAATTAAGAGAAATGAGTACTGCAATATCTGACTAATAGTATCTTCTGCTTGATAAACACATTGCACATTCTTCTGCTGCGTAGCACCTCCGTATTGCGTGTACTTAACACAGATGCACAAGTCTATTAATTCAGGTAAAAAAGTGTCTGACTAATTGATTTATAGGGGAACGATCCATCTGCCTTTCTACAGAAAAACTAAGGTTGTGGATACTTTATACAGCCTAGCGATTTGCTCAGTAGATAAGTCAGGAGGGCTTGTATCGGCTTGTTCCATTATGTTCACCGATTCTGAAGGCGTGAGAAACTCTCAGAGTCAAGTTCTCATGATTTTATAGGATGTGTTATGGCAGAGATCTAAAAACTGATGATTTCATCATGAACTATAAGCATCATTATCAAAATGATGACTGTTGCAAAACCACGTACTGTATCTATTGTGTTACCCGAAACTACAGGAATACTAATTGTACGAGTGACTAGGTAGCTTGGATTTTTTTTTTTTTAGAAAAGCTTTTTACATAGAAGTTTGAATTAGTAGTATTAAAATACTACATTTATGAAAAGAATTGCTGGTAATTACATGCTCTGAGATTTTAGTTGAAGTAGAGATGTTTTGCATTTCTTAAATCAGATTATTTAACAGAGAATGACATGCAACACATTATGAAAACTGAAGGCAAAGCTACAGAATTGCTGCTTGTTTCATCAGGTATAGTAATTCTAGCAAATTGTATTAAATGTTGTCTCTGATGTCATAGAAATATTAATTTTGTTAAAATGGTAATTGTGAAGGCACCCTGAAAAATGCAAAGCTGCTCTGTAAGTAGAAAAAACAATCAAGCTTTTTCTTAAAATTAACAAATGATTAAATGTACAGTAGCCTAAAGAAAAAGGAAAGTGTGGAGAAGTAGCTTTTTATTTTTCAGGTTTTAGCAAAGCTTTTTTGGTTGTTTGAGTTGGATTCTGATACTGTAACAATAAAAAAAAAATGGAATTATACAGCAGCATGTTAATGTCATTGGAGTCTGGTTAAAATGGTAGTTCAATAAATTAAAAAAAAATCACATAGTATTTTAAATATATCTTAAATAATGATAGCCAGAGTTCCTTTGAAAGATTAAGAATAATGCTTTTATGTTAAAAAAAAAAAATACTGGAGCATACGAAGGGAGGTCTTTTTTTTTTTTTTCAGCCTGAAGTAAGCTTGTTGCATTTATTTTTGACTAATGACGTATAGCTAACGTGGACAGTTTGTAATGGACTCAATCAAGTGGGTTTGTACCTGTTGTTCTTTATATCTTCTTGGAAGTACTTGTACTAATTATTCTTGAAAAAAAGATACTGCTGTCAAAACTCCATTGCATTCTTAGCTGAACCATTTATGATAACAGTCTGAATTTGCATTCAGGTGCAGCACTTATAATAAAGAGATGTTAATTAGATTTTCTTGTTCTGCTAGCTTTCCTTTGCTTAATAATGAAAATTCCTGTGTGTCCTGTTCCCCCCCACCCCGACTTTGTACTCGGTATTTAACTTTGATTCAAGTTCTTCCTGTTCAACAGAGTATTAGCTATCGTTTCTTAATAAGACAAAAAAGCGTCGTTGCAGTTTCGGCGTTAGACATGTGGGGCCGTGGAGCTGCGTTGCCGCGTGTACCGCAGCAGAGAAGGACAGCGGCTCGTGCCGCTGCGTTTGGTTTGTGCTGGTGGCTGCTCAGCGCGCGGGCAGCAGTGCGGCCGCGGCTGCGCTGCCTGCAGAGGCGCGGAACCGGGACCCGGCTTAGAGAGCGGCTGCCCGGTTGTAAGCTTAGGCTCGTGGCAGCCAGGTGAACGCTCCGGTTCTCTCTTTTACTATTTAATCCCTTTTTTTCTCATGGTTTAAAAATGCCAGTAATAAAATATTTCTAAACCCAGACAAGAAGGATAATTTCTCTTTCAATATCAAAGTAAGACACAGGAGTATCTGGCAGAGGTATATATTGCATAATTTAAAAAAATTAAAACTATTTGATCCCACATACGCAACTGGAAAAGACATTAATGGTTTAAAAGAAGTGGAACCAATTAAAACTGTCTCCATATAAATAATTTTAGTTACTTACTGTTGTACAATGTCTGTTTTGTGCTACCAAAAATAAGATTTAGTATTAGAAAGAAAAATCAAAATAAGCATTTTCTTTTTCCTTAAATTTGAATGCCATAAATTGTGACATCCTTTAAAAATGATAAAAAAATTCTTCAGTAGCAGGATGATAATTTTCATGGAACTTTTTTTTCTTCATTGAGAATTTATTTCCTGTATGCTTGATTTTAGAAATGCAGATAGTTATGTATTATTATAATTTTCTCTTTCTAGTTTTGAGAGGTAGTAGTGTTATTTATTCATATTTTTGTCACAAACAGGTTATTTGGATAAAGTTGGTTAAACGTGAGGTTGTCGTAGTTGTTTGTTTCTTGTACATCTCCTCACGGCTTGCTCATCTGTAGCCCTTTCCAGCCCGAGACTGGTAGCTGCAAGTTTTCTTCCTTCTGTTTTCAAAAGTCTGTTGTTGCTACCTCCTTGCCTTTAACATATTAGCAGGTTCAGAAATCAAGAATATCATTTAACATTGTGTGCATGTGTGTGTGAATAAATATATAAACAAAAATGTACGTGGGTATATGCACATATGTATTCATACACACACATATATATGTGCATATATATATATATATATGTGCATGTTGTTTTTTAGGTTTTTAAGTAGTCTAAATTGTTTAAGATGCCCAACTGATCAAAGGGGAAATTTCAAAATGTCTTTTATTACAAGCAGGGATGGTAATTATATTTCTTTTTAGGACACTGCTTTGGCAACTACGTAACAGTTTGTCATGCACACTCCATTATTATTGCAGTATCCTTTTGGTGATGTTGATCTCTGACCAGGAGTACTCACTGGGGTGGAACATTTTGAAGGACATGCTATAATTAAAATATTGTGATGTGGCATTATTGCATAACTCAAGGACATGCCATTGTCACCTACCTTGAGTGTTGCAAGAACAAGATTTGTGAGTTTTATTCTAGCTGAGATTTTCCAGTGATTAACTACCACTCCCTGCTCAACTTCCAGTTCCTTTACACTGAAAGATAAATTTTAACGCAACTGTTTGGTAATTGGGAGGAAACGTGGGTGAGAGGAGTGGGTTGGCGAGGGCTGGGGAGGAAGCGTGTGTGGAAGGTGCGGAGCGGAGAGGGCTGCGTGCTGGTGTGCCCGGGTGCGCGCGTGTCAGGAGGCACAGACACGGAGCTTCGGTGAGGTGGTTGGGCAGTGCGGACGAGAAATAAAAACCCTTTTAAATAGTAAATTAATCATTCCATGTCTTAATACACTTCAGCTGACTAGAGAGAGGATATCTCAAAACTGTCCAAGTTTCTGTGCTAAATTCCCGGAAGCTGGAAAAATAATGAATCAAAACTGCAGCACCTTATTTTCGTACAAGCTTTTCAGATTAACCCGACACTACCGTAGGAAGAAGAGTTGGCAGGCTAAACAGCAATCTTGAGCAATACAGCTTTTTGTCATACTGTAATATACTACATGAACTTTCTGTATGAAAAAAGGTGCTTAGAACTCTTTTCGCCAGCAAGAGTTAATTACTCTAAAAATGTGCAAGAGTTAGTTTTCTCTCGAACTAAAATACTTCCCTCTCCTGTTGAAACTTTCTGCTGAAAGCTGAAACTGGTGCAGTAAATGCACCTGCTCGGAGTCAGCTAGGCTCGAGACAGCTGAAAAATGAACACCCCTGAGTTACTTTTCAGATGTTAATATGAACACGCTTTATTTAAAAAAAAAAAATTGCTCTAAAGAAATGTACTTACCGGATACATAGATGTCTGCAGCCTTGGAGGTGATCCCTGTTGGTGAGCTGTAGCTGTCACTGCGGAGGGAAGTACCTGTTCTGTGCTGGCTCTGGGAGCGAAACTGCAGGAGGTTGTTTCAGGGGAGGGACTTAAGAAGTGTAGGAGTTGAGCCCTCGGGGTGTAGAGATGCACCTGATATTACCCCAGCCCGAAGCTACGATTCATTTGTTTGCGTCCACTGCTTTCATTCAGCGTTACCTCAGCATCTAAGCTATCGAAGAGAGCTCTTGGTGCTTTTGTGCCCTCCAACAACCAAGTTTTGCTCTAACCAGGGTGTCTGTTCCTCCAAGTAGCAATCTGCAGTGTGGGGTCAAAAATGGCTTAGGTAATATACTGAGCTTTTAGTGAGTTTGACTTGTGTGGAAGTGACTCGTGAGCAGTAGAATTGAGTGTACACAGGGGGTAGCAAAGTTTAAAAATAATAATTTTACTTTTCTATTAGAGGCTGACATTTTTTATTGAATGCCTTTGTAGCCTTAATATTCTTACGCTTTTTTTGCTCCCCCCTCTCCATTTTTATTTAAATCTTTTTGTCCTTCATGAGTCTCCTTTCTGAAGGCGGGACTGAACTAACTCCAAGCTTGCTTGCCACAGGAACCTGCCAAAGCTTGCCTATAATCAGCAGTCAAATGTACAGATCCTGTAAGTGGCAAGGAGTCACCTCAGTAAGAAATCGATTATCATGTCCGCGTGCTTGCTGAGGAGCTGTGCAGTTGGGTGGTGAAAGGAGAAGGTCAGCTGATCACCCGCTGATTAGTACTAGTACCTGCTTTTAGTTTCATTTTAGTTAGCGTTTATAAATGACAAATTTATTAGTGTATTTACCAGTAATCTAGTGACATTGCTGAGTTGTTCAGTGAAATAATAACTGCTTGCATACTGGTTGTTAAAAGGAAAATATTTTGATAGTTCTAGCTCTCTCTAAAAATATTCCAGTTACTGAACATAAATACAAAGGGATTTTTGGCTACTAATTGTAATGTTATTGAGAGATTAAAAATCATAACCCTCTTGTTTCACCCACTGCTCTACAGATAGACAGATGCAGATTATTGAAACTGTTAAATATAGAAGTATGATGAATTTTATACTTGGCAAAAGTATGGTCTTTTGAATGAAAATTACTAAGGAAATTGTCACTACAAAACCTGTTTAGGCAGTGGGTAAAAGTTGTTTCAAAATCAGTCTCTAAAGCAGTGTCTTAAAAATAATTTTAAAGGTGTGGCCTTTATCTTGGTGGAATGGCTTATGGACATCTGCTTTCCCGTTCAGGTACGCAGATCACCATCCTTCCCCTTGCTGTGCCAGTGTCGTTTTCTGGAAAATTTTTCTGAATATAAGTAATCACTAAATTTAAGGTAGATAGGTGGCTCTTGTGGGTTTTTAAATTGTTTTTTTTTTTTAATTATTATTATGTTCCTATAATGCAGCTTAGCAGTGTAAGAAGATGTCGTGTTACTGTCTAGTTGTTTGTAAATCCTTTGGCTTTAGATGGAATAACAAGAGTGTTTGTAGTTTGCACTTAGTTGTAAAATGTTTTGAAGAAAAAGTAGTATATTGCAAAATTCTGGCTGCAGAGGAAGATCTTGTAATGTCTGCATTCAGACCCATTGCTGAAAAGACCTAAGGAGAAAAGTCCTTTGCTTTCTCAGCAGAAGGTGTTACTCAGCAGTCCTCACGCGGCAGTGAAGAGCCTTTCTTTCGTGTCAAAAAGTTTGTGTGCCAGATCAATCTACGTAACTGTCGTCGTTTTTCTTCTGCAAGTCTGGATCATTTTATGTTGCCCGTAGCTGAAGGAGGGGCCCATCAGGTTTCTTTTCTTGCATGTGGTGGGGTGGAGGTAGGTTTCCTTGAATGGAATCAGATGAGTTTTTTTGTTTTGAAAGGAAATTGCAATTGCCGGCATCTGGAGGAAGCTATCGAAGGACTCCTTTAATATACAGCTGACTGAACTGGGATAAGAGGTGTCAATACTGGAACTTGGATTTTCTTTCCCCCCTTCTCCCCATCCCTCTTCCCTGATCTGCTGTGTGGAGGGGAGCTGTGATGTCAAGTTGCTCCCTTGACCCAGGGAAAATAATATTTTGTATCTGGCTACTTCCTGGAAGTTGCTGTTATTAGTCAGGTCAGCTGAAATCAGCTGTGAACAAAGTAGAATTGGGAAGAAAAACCCCAAAACCCCAGCTAATGTAAATGCTTCTTTTCTTGGTGCATGGATGGTACTGAAAATCCAAATCTGGGTGAGAAGATTCATTGGTGGACCCCAGAAAAGGAGAGTGAGAGCTCCTGTTTGTGTATACTTCTAGAAGTAATAAATCTTGATTGCAGTGATGTTGTGTCATCACTGATTTCTGTTAACTCATTATACGTACATCCTCAGTATGAGATAAACTGAACCCAGGCATCTGTTCGTAGCACCCTTTTAGTTCACCCGAGCACAAGTCAGATTAATTAAGAGCACCAGGACTGGCGTAGTAAAATTTGGAATTACTGAGGTTTTTCTCCCAAGTTGCTTTTTTAAAAATGTAATTATTTTTGTATCTCTGGAGGGCTGAAGCTTTAGTTTTGTATCTTCTTTGGTGTAGAATATACTTCTTTGTTCTAAGTTCTGTTTAAATTCAGTATCAAAGAAGTATCGTTTAGCCGTAGTTGAATTTCTTAGGATTAATTACTGTAGCATAAAACTGCCATTCTATAAATGTTATAAATGTCCTTCTTCATGGGTTTATGTGGATTTTTTGGCTCAGCTGTAGCACTAAACAGCAAACAAAATGTTGCTAGCAGAAACCATACATACAAGTGGCATAAATTTAACCTATTCTTGATACACTGCTTTCCTAATTTTATTTTTCTTTGTGCACTTCAAAATTCCATTCCCTAGGTGTATGAAAGGGTGCCAGCTGTTGCTGTGGTCAACAACCAACCCCTCCGTTGATCAGATAATTGTCACCTTCCCGCTCGAACGCTCCGAACGGCCCTGGTGCCTGAGGTGCTCTGCTGCTGTGGCTTCACCTCCTGGCAGCCAGCACTCTGGTACTGGGAGGATGCCCACTGGTTGTCAGTCATCAGCGGTGTTTCTGTATCTTTCTAGAGATGCCTTACAAATCTGTGAACTAGGGAGTTAAGAAAGCAGAGCGACCATAGGTGAGTGTGAGTAATCTCGTGTAGTTGGTCGCTGAGAGGCGTGGAGCGCGTGAAGCTGAGCTTGCCTCAGAAAGGAAACCTCTTAGAACTGTGTGCCTGGCAGTATTCACTTCTGTCTTTGTCAGATCAGTTGTGTGTCCAGATGTGTGGCTTTGAGCTAAGTGTTCAGGAAGGTCCTTTTTTTTTGTCTTTGATCACTTGAACTGAAGTTATTGACAGATTTTTGTTATCTGTAGTAACATGTTTGGACTAGGTTACTCCACAGCATTCCCAGAAGGGGGCAAATGTGTTTGAATATAATTGCTGCAACTCATGCTGTGCCCCAAAACATTACATGATTCTTGTACTATATTCTCAGGATTGTTTTCTTCTATCCCATATGAATAGTTATTAGTCTTAATGCTTTTCGAATAACACCTTTGAAATGTGCCTTTGTTTTTCATAACTATTCCAGTCTCCAGACTTTGGAGATATGTCTGGGCAGATTACCTTGCTGATGTTTGTGAGCCACTTGTTCATGATTACTGGAGCAAATTATTTGTATGGGAAAAGAATAAAAGCTCAGCAGTTAATAGCAACTGCAGATTGTATTTTTAGATATTTATTGTGGCCTGAACTGTTAGCGTTTGGCCTGGAACTAGGATGATCTTCCTTCTGGTTCCCATCCTCACCCTTGGGCAATGAAACGTCTTGGGGGAAGTAAGGAACATCAGAATTTGAGACTGTAGGCAAAACTATGAACCGTTTATAAGAAGGGGTTTTTAATAACCGTTCTTGTTGTTGCCAGTCATTCTAACAGAGATGTCAAGTGTGCCTTTCTTCAGTTTCTACTTGATGCTCTGGTTATAATTCCCTTTTAAAATTTATTGTTTTTAAAGTCTTTTTCATGCGGAATGCTTTTTCATTTTCTGCTTTGATTTCAAGACTTATGCCAGAGATTCTGAGACAGCTCTCTCGCCTAGGTGAAGTTTTTCTCATAGAAGCCAGTAGTAAGAGCTGAGTTACGCCACGTGCGGTTCCAGTGTATATGAAGTCAGTCCTGTACATTTTTCTTTGAGGCATAATTGGCGTTGTGTTGCCGTGATGCCACTCTCCTGAAGAAAGCAGTGAGGCATAGAATGAATACTCCTAGACTGAAAATATTTTTTGCGTTCAGTTATTCTTTGAAACGTGTCAAATTTTGTAAAGATTTATGTGATTACTATGTGTTGTCTACTATTGAAATAATTTTGAAAAGTGGGGACTATAAGCCAGCAAGTGAAATCTGATGTTTTATTTTATTCCGTTAAAAAAATACTAACGCTGCAATTCTTGAATGGCAGTTTGTTGGTTATGTTTTTGAATTTGAAATCATGTGTTACTGTTTAGCTGTAAAATTTCAGATCTTTTTGGAACAGATCATGCAGTGAAATTTGCATTTAGGGAAAACTATTTTTTCCTTTTTTTTTCTTCTTTTTTTTTTTTTTTTAGCAAAACGGCCAGAAGTCATTTAAAATATTATCATCTGATGGTGTATTTGTGTGAATTTCTACATTTGGAATTGCAGCACTCCTAAATGAACCATTTCTTACTGTACAGCATATGTCAGGGCCAAAAACTTACATTTCAGTGTGGTTTCAGTATGATTTCACATCTTTTGTTTTGTGCTGGTTTTGTGGTTTTGTAGGCTTCAGACTATTATTTCTAGGGGTTTTTTATTTAATTGGGTGGGGATAAATACTAAACAAACAAGAGAATCCTAGTTTACTTGAATTTCTGGTTTGCCTGTGAAAGGACGTTATTAAAATTTCTCTTGATGACAGCATCGTATAAACTTTCTAGCTAATAAGGTGTGTCTTATACAGGAACATGAAGCTTCCTAGGTGTCGGTAGTGTGGCAGTGGTGAGACTGAAAGTGTTCGGTGCTAAACCCTCTCAAGGGCTTGCGGACCACTGAGTAGTGGCAGCTGCTCTGCGGAGTGGCTAGGGGCCGAAACCTGCTCTGCTGAAAGCCAGAGGAAGTCCCGCAGATGAAATCGGTTGCAGATTTATTAGTATTTCATGGTCAAAGATAACATGCTCTTTTTGTTTGTTTGTTTGTTGTGCAGTATGTGATCCTGTTTTTGCTGTAAAAAGATATGTTTACGGTAAGGTTGGAAACATTTGCATCGCTGAATGGTAAGAAAAGGAAGCCAGGGAGAAAAGTTTGGAAGAACTCTGTGGTTACACTTGCAATGAATTAGTGCTTATTTTGGGAGGATTCCAGCCAGGAAGGCGTTATTTTTGATCTGCCTGCCTTCTTATACACCCTTACCCCTTCACAGTGAATAGAGTGAAACAATCTAACAGTCCCTCTCTCCTTTTCAAACTGTGGCGACAAGGAAAGCAGCGTTTAAACAGAAGGCAGTAATGCTGAGAAGACACACAGATACTGGCTAAGCCAGAGGTCTGATGCTTGTGGGTCAATGCAAGTGATCCAAATCTTGAATTTGATTTTTTCTAAATCTCAGAATAAATGGAAGGGGTAGAAATAGAGAGAGTGGAAGAAACCCAACTGAAGAAGAACCAGACTTTATTTCTTCTGCTGATAAATTGCCTTCAGAAGAAAAGAAGCAAAAAAGCGTAAGAAGAAAGTAGGGAGCATCGAAGTCTGCAGTGAAGTGCTGTTAGTGAGGGGGCTGAGGCAGATTTGAGAGGGGACGCGTCTCGGGGTTCAATGACAAAATCCGTGTGCTTTTTAGCTCTTCAGAGGGGTCAGACACAATGCTACCGGTATCCAAAAAGATGCTGGCTGGGAGAAATACTTCGTGTATTATTTCTGCTGAATGGTGAGCATGTTGTTTAAATAGGAAACACTGGTTATTTCAGTTGACGTTTTTTCTCTGTTTTAAAAATGTCCCATTGTCAAGTATATTTTTGGTGAAAAGTTTGTATGAAAGAAGTATCTTGTGCTGTCAGCAGGTTTCAAATAGGTGCAGCTAATCTCAACAGCAGTTGCTATGGCTTTGAAGGAATATCTCTGTGTGTATGACTTCTGCGATGCTAAAATTCCCTCAGCTTCTGTTGCAAATATTAATTTGGTTAGAGTGGATACGTGCTCTGTGGTAGTACCAGATTATCTGTGTTTGTGGTACAGAGGATGCTTGCATATTTGCTAACATAGATAAGAATTGGCATTACTGTGTATTTTATCTGAGAGTACAGAGAATGGTGCTTCCTGATATTTATATATAGCTTGATATACTTTAAAAAAAACAAAGTCTGAAAAACTCTACACACAATGAAAAAAGGAGCTTTTTGCTTGTCCAGTTTCACTGTGCAATTTATTAAAAGAAAAAAAAACAAAAAACAAAAGCCCTAACAAAAAGTGAAAATAGTATTGCTTTCAATTGTGTTCTAGAAAAAAGGTTTAGCTTGGACTAAGATTTAAATCGTCTTGTAGAAATCTGTTATGTCGCTTCTTAAACTTGTTTGCACACTCGGTTTTTAAGGCTTGCCTTCTGTGTTTCCATATTCCAGAACCCGCTGTTTGATACTGATTTGCAGCTGCCAGGGTTTTTGGGGGAGGACACATCAGGAAGTCAGGCTCCTGAAATCTGTTTGTCTGTTCTGTCGTGGTAGCGAGTTGTGAGGCTTTGGGCAAGATTCCAGGTACTTTTCATCATAGATGCAGGAAGAAATGAAAAAAAGATCTCCCTGTCTTAGGTGGACTCTTAGAGAATAGAGAACACCCAAACCTGAAAGGCTGGTTACAGAAGAATTCCTGTTCTCCAACACCCAGGTGAACTTTAAAAATTATGCGTGGTCTTGAAAATAGTATTTTAAAAAGTTATAATGCATATGTCACTGTAATAGTTTTCAAATTAGCAAGGAAGCATTATAAATGGTGCCTTTTTTTTTTTTCACTAGCCAGCAGGTATGAGCAAGAATACATGCCATAGCTGAAGCTGTAGCAGGAAAGGTCCCTCCCCCAGCGCAGCTGGGAAGTGGTATAAATACTAAGCAGGGAATAAATGACAAGGAGTTGCTTCTAGCTTTTTCACTGTAGGGTTTATCTCGCTGTTGCACAACGTTAGCCTAAAGGTTGGGGTTTCTTTGGTGATTTTTCTTTCCTGACATGCAGTGTTAGAAGTTTAGAAAATTTCTATACTCCTTCAGAGCAAGTAATTTGTTTGCTTAGTAGGATTCCTTCATAAGCCTGTTTCTTCATGTCCTTAAACTGCAGATTGCTACTGGTGAAGTCAAAGGAAGAGCTCTGTTAGCTGTAAACTCATATGAAGGTCTCTAGCATGGCCTTGGGCGTGAGTGGGTAGGTGACTCCCCGAAATACTCAGCGCAGCGTTTCAGAGAAGGTAGACCAGTACTGCCCTAGGTCAGCTGCAGGCCGTTCCACGTAGCCAGGTCGGGCTGCTTGAAGACTGGGAGTTTTTAGGGCTGTGTTACATAATGATGTTGAGATAGACTGGCCCAAATCCAGCTCTGTCTGCTTCCTCGCTGGCCCCTTGCCACACCCAAAAGCTCACACTAATTTCAGTGTCGTAGCATTTCTGCAAACCTGCCATTAGTTTATTGAAGCAGATACCTGGGAAATGAGAGCGAGCGTCCATTTCTTTTAAATACTGTATTTAAGCAATCTGAGTGGTATCGAACAGCAAGTCTTCGGCAGAGCTGTAGTTAGAATGCAGTTCTTCAGGGCAGCATCCACCTTACCCAACAATCCCTTCTCTCTGCCTGAAAGCCAGTCTTTGCATGACATATTTTCCTCCCTCAGCACCGAGGCAGACTACAGTCTGCTTTGCTGCCCAGCTGTGATTCATCGCTAGAGCAGGTCTTTCCTGTGTGCTGACTGAGATAGGTCCGTGGAAAAAAATATCACGTGATCAGATAATTAAAGACTCTCTCAATTCATTACGTAGTGAGAGACTGAACTGAGATTGCAACCAGACAGACACAGCCCTTCATAGTCACGGGTTAGAGAATGCGTGTTTGGTGTGTGGATGTGCATATATAGAGCCTTATGTACCTGGGTCGGTGTGAAGGATTGTGAGAAAGTTATGGCAGCTGAAGAGACTTCAGCTGTTAAATTCTCACATATCTTCTGAGCATGCATGGACTGGGATGCTCTTCCCTTCTTCCCTGGCAACCCCCAAACTAGGTCAAACCTGGGTGCAGGAGGGCGAGAAGAGCGGCTGCCTGCCGAGAGCTGCCAGGCACTTGCCCTACAGGATGCGACGTTGGGGAACTTCACAGAACCGTGGAGAATTTTCCGGCAGACAAAGCAGCGCATGCGTTTTGTGGTCCTCACTGGGGAATTTACCCTCTGGATGAAATAGTCCTCCAAGAGTAAATTCTGAAGTAGACAGCTTGTATAGAAAATGAGAACAAATCATAAATGACTGGCAGAACTTTAAGCAAATATTTATTTCTGATAATGGGCCTAACCTGAAATTATCTGTGTTTGCATCTGTGTTGATACGTGAAGTGTTAGTATAACAGCCCTAATGAAGTTACGATTGGGACCTGCCTCTTTCCAGAAGAGGTTAGAGTGCCCTGTAAGAGTATGTGGTCTCACATCTGGAATTCTTTACATCGACAAGCCAGAGTCCTCTTTTTAGCCTACGAATGACAGCGATAGGTGTGCTGTGTGAAACACGGGAAGCTGACATCCTGCAGATACGGCTGTCCGCGCTTGTTTTTTAATGCCTGAGGCTCACAAAGAGGATGAACCTACCCAAAGGATGCTTCTGCGATGAGTTGGTTTCATTGAAGAAAAATTTGAAGAATAAAATTGTTATTTGTTGTATTGATGCTTATAACTGTGTTTAAGCTTCATAATTCCTTAATTGGAATGTTCTTACTGCTCCTGCAGTGACTTTGTGTATGATACTTCCTTCAGTAATAGCAGACATCTGTTTTTGGGCAATATTTTTCTCTTCTGTTTTATAATTCTAAAACAGAAGGTTTTGCAATATCGTACTTATTATTTGAGAAGGCTTCTCTGCATAAACAGTCCATATAAAAATGTCAGACTCATCTAAGAAGTAACATTAGTTTAAACTGTTTTGAGTGGCCTATTTTAGGTTTAAACTAAATTTAGGCAATTCTTAATTAACTTGAGATCCAGTGAAAATCTGTTTTAAATGAAATAGGGTTGACATGAAATTTTGCAATTTTCTTTTGGAGACAAGACCTAAGGCTAAGGAACAGGTTTTTGTTGTTGTTTGCTTGGCTGGTTGTTTAATGGCTGTATTTGTACATTTTATGTGATAAACATTGAAATAAATTTTAAAAATGACAAGGTGTAGTTAAAGTAACGTAGGGATCCTGATGGCGCGTGTTATAGTCGAGATTTGTGTCAAGTATGTTTCTAAAGGCACTTTTTTAAAGGAATAGCAGGAGGCATTTTTATTTACGTCCATGTGGCCTTTCAGTGTACAAAGGCTTCCGTAAGTTCTCTGAACCAGTTGTTCAGCGTCCCTCACCTGCACCTGAAGGGTGCTAAGCATCGGGCTGTTCAAAATCTGTGTTTAGAAAGCAAAATAGCTGTGCAGCCTGTCTGCAGCAGGAGAACTGGCATCTGCTGGGTGGTAGGCTGCGAAGCCGGGAGCTGTGCCCGCGTTTTCAGGAGGCTGGAGCAGAGAGCTGTCACAGCCTGCCGCTCTGCTGCGAGGTGGGGCAGGGTGGAGCCTGGCAGGTGCTTCCTAATGCCTCGGGGCTACAGGTAAAGGTGCCGGTGTGTGCTGGAGCGCTCCGAGACCTCAGCAGGTGGATATTGTTTTCATAATTCGGTGGAGTGGACAGCATTCATCCTCTGTTTTTAATGGCGGACTTGTAATGTAGATCTGTGAAAGAAATGGTAACTTTTAAAGTTAAGTAACACTGCGGGTCTGCTCCTTGTTGTATTTCCCAGCCCCCTACTTTTAAATAAAAAAGGCATGTTCATAATTTCGAAAGTAAAAATATGTCTCTGCTCTTCCAAACTAAAAGAAGTTTCTTCTGGAAGATTTTTTTCCTGAAGCTTTTTTTATTTATGTGGGGTTTTTTTTATAAATTTATTTTAGGTATGAATTCAGCATGATTTTAAATCTGAAAAATTGAAAGGATATAGAGCGGTATAATAAAATACTGTGACCACACTGAATATTTGAGAGATGGTTAGAATGGTGAATTGCAATTGCGTAACAAATACAAAATACAGAAGCCAACTACAAAGCTTTGAACTTCGTTGCTGCTTTGTGTATCAAACAAAGCTCTGGAAGACTATGAATGTGAACAGTTTAAATCAGAGAAAAATGCTAAATGAAATTTCACTTAGTACTTTGTGTTTAGACTGAAGATGAAAAGTGTACATGAGAGAATGCGAACTGGGAATCTGTCAAGCTGTGGATGAGGAAGGTCTTTCCCAAGATATTTCCAGTTACAGGGGACTAAAGCCTACAGCTGGCTTTGCGCGTGCGGCCCCGTCGTGGCTGCCTTCAGCCGGGCTCCGCTGACGCGGCAGGCAGCCGCAGCGGGAAGAACCCTGCACTGTGCTTGAAGAGCTCCAGGGTAAAGAACGAAGTGAAACCTGGAATTTATGGCAATGTTTCTTTTGGGTTTTTTTAGGATTCTAAAATACCAGCAGAAAATGTAATGCTGGACTCCCTTTCTCAGACACACAAGCATTTGTCAGGAGCAATTTTTTTATGGTATTTCCCATAGTCCACGGTTCATCAGTAACTGATCTACCAGTGAGAGGATGAAAGCTTTAACAGCTGACCCCGAGATCTGTATTTCCCTTTCTGTAGTTATAGTATTTGTATTTACTTTGCCCGTTCTGCTGTGTACTTTGTTTTCCCCGTTTCTTCCACCTTCTCAGTGTCTGCTGGTGTATCCTGCTGTTGTGTTCTCCCCACCCCCCGTGCTCTCTGGGCTCCTCATTTCTCTTGCAGCAGCGATGCTTTGAGGCCCAGATGCAGGAGCAGGACATCAGAAAGGTGTGAGGCCAAAGGCCTGCTGCGAGGGGATGGGGAAGGCTTGGTCGAGCTGCGCAGGGTCACAGTGCTGCTGTCCCGGCGTTTCTGTAGGCTCTGCTGTTAAAGACCCTGGCAGCATCACCCCTGTCTCTGACAAGCCAGCTGCCATTCGGTATTGACCCAATTATTTGGGAAATCAATGCCCTGAATTGAAAAAACTTTTTGTTTCTTGCATGCAGATGGTACCAGTGTGAGGAGCTGCATGGGGGCCTTCTTCCACATTCCCTGCAGTGCCAGGGAGACGGGAGCGCGCTCCCAGCTGTCGGAAGCAGCCGGAGGATTCGCCCCGTGCTGCAGGAACTCTGCAGCAGCTTCGCAAAATTGCCTTTGGCATTAGTTTTAGTGTTCCTGTAGAACCAGCTAATTCCATTTTTTTCATCAGTTGATGCAGCATTTTTCAAAACAAGCTAGTCAACATTTTTAAACATTTTTATTGCTGTGTCTTTCAGAGTTGGGAAGTGCCCAACTCTCCATCCATCTCTGCTACACCATTGTTCCTGAGTGGGAATGGCTTGCTTTCCCGTGTAGTGTTTGTGCTCCTAACAGTCACATCTTGTCCATCCCTCTTATTACTGCTGTATTTTCTTTAGTAGGTTAAAATTAATTTAAATGCCATTTTAACACTTTGCTTCTCCAGTTGTGGTGCATTTTTGTTTTGTTTTGGTTTTTTTTTTAAGTAGGAGGCATACAGTGATGTCCTGTACATTGAATTTCAATTATTTTGTGATTATATCCATTGAAGTATATCCAGGCACAGTTTTCTAATGAAATACAGTTCAGTGATCCCATTTCTTGTTCAGTGGGATCACCTTTTGACAAGTATTTTGTAAGGAAAAAAGATGCATTTGATAAATTTGATACAAGAAAAAAAATCGAGAGAGAAATTGTTTCTTCTTTCTAGAGGCAGTTGTTTCTACAGACATTATTGATTTATTAGAGACATGCCATCTGGAGAGAGATGTATTCAAATTACATATCTGGATTTGCAGATACCAGGAGAAAGCCCTCTGGGGAGCCTTGCATACATGTAGTATTTCTTAAACTGTCGCAGTACGTTACTAGAATTGTGTAAGAGAATTCTTTAAGTATTTGGAAGCTGTATTATCTGTAGAAAAGTGTTACTGGCTGCTGCAGTTTTGATGGAGATACACGCATGACAGTGAAATCCTGAATCTACTTGGTTTCCCAAGCTTATTTTTGTCCTTCCTTATAATAACAGTACCTGTGTTACGAGGCCTTTGTGAGAAGATGCTGGGATCTTCATTTGCCTTTACCCCTGTTTTACTACTCTGCTTTCTATGTTTTCCCCAGTGTGATTTTAGGCCTTTATTGGCTAAAACATAGTCCAGTGTAACTTTAATAGTCTGGGGTTTAGTTTAGTTGCTGTTAAATGTTGGCCTGTGTTTGAGTATCCCTCCCTGTCCCCCCATCCCAGATAAGCCCAACAGGAAATCAGAAGGCACTTTCCCAGGGTGGCTGTCAGCTGGTTTTGTCTTCAATCTCTCTACCAGGTCTCATGAGGCAGCATGTGCAAATTTGGGCATTAGAATCAATGAAAGTGTGGTAGAAGTACATTTGGAAGTGCAGTGCATGATTCCATGTTGCTGTTCAGGATGCCGATATCTCCATCTTATTGCCTCACCGTCCAACAGAAACTGATATGTTGGCGAAATTGATGTAATGAACATGACTGATGGGAGGAAAAAAAAAGACAAGACCTTGACTTGTTTTTCATAGCCAGTTTTCCTTCATCAGAGGCTTCTGGTCTTGCGTCAGCTCATTCTGTGCTGTGGAGGGGCGTGTAGCTGGCACAGTGGCTTTGGATCTGGAGGCAGCAGTGAGCGTAAAGCCCCGCTGTTTGCCCATCCAGGTGACGCTGCCGGTTTAGGCGCATCCCGTCCGTACGGTCTGTGCAGTTTGGCAGTGCTCGTAGGTGTGCTGCGCTGGAAGTTGCTCAGAATAACAGCTTTACGGGCAATAAAATATTAGAGCTTCCTTGCTTAATGCAAGAATGATGTCAAACATGTCACTTTGAGTTAAGAGTTTGCAAAATCTGTGCTTAAGTCCCTTTCAAGATTGAGATATTGCTGATTTGCAGGCATTGTTAACTGAGAGGAATTTGTCATATTAGGACATTTACCATGATAAATGTTGCCTGCTCATAGATTCTTCTATTTTGTGGTAGTTACAGTATTTTTTTCTAGTGATGGGTTTTGCTGTGATAATTATAGTCTTGTTACTTTAAAAAAAGGACACTTAAAAATTTTGCATTTCAAAATTACTTTGACTTCTGAACATGTATCACTAAGTAATAAGTGATATCAGTGTTACTTCTTACTTAACCCCCTTGCTTTAATCCTCATTGAATTATATGTGAATGGAATTAAAAAATAGACTGCTGCTGACAAAGAAACAAAACAGTGTATTAAAATAAAAATTCATCTTTCTAATCAACTTCAAAATTAGCACATATTGAGAGCCATGCTTACTTTTCTTTCAGAACACACAGCTTCACCCTGTGTCTTTTCTCTAACGATCACTGAATGCTCTGATACCGCTATGTGGTCCTAATTGTTGCTTTTGTGTGTTTTTTTTAATTGAACAGTTGTTCCTGTCATTTTGAAAGCGCTGACATACGACGAGAAGAGGGGGGCATGCAGCGTGGGTTCCAACGTGAGAGACGCAGCGTGCTACGTGTGCTGGGCCTTCGCTCGTGCTTACGATCCTGCAGAACTGATCCCATTTATTAATCAGATTTCAAGGTAGGTTGTGGCAGTAAGAAACGGAGCTACTTACAGGTAATTTTAAAAATCTATTCAAAATCAGGAAGGAGCTAAAAGTTAATCCAGTAGTCTAATTCTGTATCTTCTAAAAGTTAATATTCTAGGAGTCTGCTGCTCTATATTGAAGACATTTAAAATCGGGTATTGACCAAAAGTGATACATCCATTTAGGGGAAATACCTTCGTGCTTTAAAAGTTGCTGGTGTCTCCCATATAACGTGAATGAAATTCGTTCAGTATCTCCGGATATTGTTTGCTAGGGAATGGATATTTTTGTTTCTTTATGATAATGTTTAATAAAGTTCTTTGATTCATGGTAACAGATATGTTGGATATCTTAAACAAGAACAGGGGGAGGACGACATGACAAACGATACCTCTGCCTTTCCATGTAATTGTTGAAGTCTAAAATTTCTTTCTATTGCGGTATGATGCAGTTGAACTTTTGGGATTGAAATGCATCTAAATATTTCCTTAGCAAGTGTGAGAACTTCATTTCCTTCTGTGTATCTGTCATAAGAAAAGGAAATGAAAATCCAAATAAATTCCCAGTAAATAGATCTGGAGAAATCACTGGAGGCTTTGTTGGGGGGGAGGGCACAGCACGTTTGTTGTCTGCTTGTCCTCCTGCTTTATGGTTAGCTCGGCAGAACAGGTTCAGGACGTTTCAGAAGAGTTGGAACCTTGGTGGAGTAGGGGTAGAAATAACAGACCCCTCCAAAATGGGGAGTTGCTTCGTGGAGTCGTAAAGAGCTGGAAATATTAGAAGGGAAACTTACGGAAGAAGTTACTTCTTAGCTTTTCAGGTGAACGCTTGTTTCGAATGATCTGGGAGTTTCGGATTTTGTCAGATGGGTGTTGTTCAAAGAGTAGAGCATGTCTTTACGGACCAGGTTACACCTTGCAAGTTGGGCAGGTTAAGTCCAAAAGAATAAACTGCACTTCAGTTCTTCTCTCAATAGCCATTTCAGAGCCTCCTTGTTCTTCCTACAATTTACCGTTTTTGGTTGAAGTGTCCAATGCGAAGATTATTTCGAGTAAATAACAAAATCACTTCCAGTTTCTAAAAGCGGTAAGAACTGGAACTCTACAGAGTGACTCTGAATACTTGGTAACATATCACTTTTGAATAATGGAGTTTTCATTATAACAAATAAGAGATTTTAGTTAAACTTAACAAATACATGAGATTTTTTTTTCTCTTTTGATACCTTCTGTTTTTATAGAGTACTCCAGTCCAGAGTGACCATGGTACTAAACTCTACTTGTGGTTGGACAGAAGTGCATGCACGTGCTTCTTTTTCAGTCTGTGGTTTCTGTTTCAAAAGACTTTCAAAAGTAACATTTTCAAAAGATTCCCAAATCAAAATCTGCAATGTTGCAGTGGTGGACTGGAACTTGGTGCTACTTTGCACTTAATACTGATGATATTTTTGCAGATACAAATTGGTTTTACCACCTTCTTTTTTCTTTCATCTCGTGCTTTTCCTGTTTGCTCATGGGATTCTCTCTTTAGCGTGTAGTCTTTCGTTGGCAGCACGCTGGCTGACATTTCATGGTGTCTTTAATGGGTGATTTGCACTGCAAACAGAGGTAGCTTCTAACGGTTTCTTGGCAGACTTTTAGTACAACCATTGATAGCAGCAACTCGGGCATTTTTGTCTCCATCGGAGGCATTTTGATCAGTAGTCATTTAGTATTCTCTTTTTTTAAAGAAGATGTGTGGACTGCACAGTGATTTGTGGTCTGGGTATGTGGTTTAATTTCTAGGGGCTGCCTTACTTCCAGATCGCTGACAGAACTACTTCAGTCTCATCCAAAAAGCCTTGTTTGGAAGCAGAGGATTACTTACTTAGCTCAGCAGGGTCCCAAAGAACATGTTACGTTTCTTCCTTGTTTTAAACCTGTTTTTAAAGTTATTTGGGACAGTTTGTGAGCCCTACATAAACGTCTTTATTCACTGATCCTGGTGCACTGTGACTGGCTGGTCTCTGCTGTTCTCCAGCCTTGTATCCTCGCTTTCCAGCGCTGAGCCTTTAACGCAGGTCACACAACAGTCTCTTATCTGTGTGGTACTTGCTCCTGGGTTTTTTGGAGACCTTGATTAAATCTTTCTGTCCAGGAACCTGCTGTCAAATTTCTTAAGGCCAGACGCTGTTTTTCTCTCTTCTTTTTTTAAGCTGTCATGTCTTTTCTTCAAAGTGAGCAGACAAAAAATTGTAAGACATCTTAGCCTTGTGTCTCTGGTAAAGCAGTTTCATGTTGTTTTGATGATGTTCCATCTACAATACTGTTGATACTAAAGGTGAAGAGTCTTGTAACACCAAGCTGTGCTAGAGCATGGTGCCATCCACTTTTTCTGCGTGACATTCAGAAAGAGAATGTGGCGCTCCATAAAAGACCTGCTTCAGTTAAGCGTGCTAGGAATAGGGATATTTGCCATAGCAAGTTATTGAAGAAATACTTGATTTTGAAGGGTCATATTTAATTCCCTTCTAGCTGAGTTCATGGTAAATTATATTTAGTATGAAATTCTTAATATAAAGGTACCTAAAGACATGTTTGCGGCGTGAAATAGTCATGTGATTATGTCTTGGGTTATATTTGTATTTTTAATCTAACCAGCACAAGTAATGGTAGCAATGAAGCCACAGTGACACCCATGACCAGGATGTTAACAAATGTTTCTAGCAGGCTGTTATCAGCTGTGCAGAGTTATTTACTGCTATCTTTAAACTCACAGGAATACGTTTATATTCTCGCTGTGAGCAAATCTTCAGGATGAGCATAGCCATACCAGTACCAAAGTCTGGTTCAGAACTGGTGCTTCTGTAGATTTGGTCAGCAGCCTTATGAAATAAATCCTCTGCTTCCATCATCTCACTTATTTGAGCAACTTTATTGTTTCTTTTAAGGTCTGGCAAGCCTTTTCCTTGTGAAATTTAAAAAAGTGTGAGTGTGTAAGCCTTCTATTTATCAGAATTCTGGTCTGTTCTGTTTATAAGAATTTTTCTTCTTCTCATGATGATTTGAGCAATACTTTTTTTTTTTTTCTGCTTTCACCCTAGCATGGTGCAAAATAATATTGTTCTCCATGTGTTAGATGCAAGCTCACCGTTTTGATTTTACGTGATCTGTGGTATCTTGTTTGGCTGTCACAAAGCGGTTAGTGGGAACTTGTGGACAGGTGTGAAGGAGAGAATGTTTCTGAAGAAGCTCCTGTCTTTAAGCTTGCAGAATGTTCTGGAAACGAATTGTTCTTTTCTTTTTAGGAAAATGGCTAGTNGAAANGATTGATATCTTCTGTGTGTGGTAGTAATACCAATTAANGCTGTGGCTGTGCCAGCTACAACTTCAATTGTTTGGAGTGAGTTGNTGGAGTGGAGAGAAACATAAGGTGGGNGGCAGGGGGGAAGCTGAGAATTGCTTAGGATCAGTCACAAGGTGTTGGGTTCGTTTTCTACAAGGCTGCACAGTATTTTGGCAAGTGTTAACACTGTATCAAGGCTTTACTTAACAATCTTTGTAGTTAACTTGGCCATACCTTTTCTAAATATAATCAACTCTTGAAGGTAGAATTGCCACTCTGAAGAGAAACGGTGAAAAAAAATATTCAAATAAAGTATGACACACAGTTTCACCTATTGTGTCAGCAAGCCGATAATTACATACAGCTTTTTTTTAAATCTAGCCTTAGGTGTGTCACTGTTTTACTTAAAGAAGAGTCATACTTCTAGCCACAAGCGAATTGTTGCTACCCTTAAAAAATGCAGAACTCAGCATCTTGAAACAAAGTACATAATATCCATTGTGAGCTGAATTACACAGCAAAACCATCTGCCCATGTAAGAATACAAACTATTAGATTCTTACAGGAAGATAATAAATCATTTACCCTGAAAGGAAAGCTACTACCCCCTTAAAACCGTGCAGTGAGTGATTTGGATCCGGAGCTGTTTGCTTTGCCTGGGTGCTGGAAGCGGCGGCGGGTTTGCGCGTCGTTCAGGTCCCCAGCAGTGCTGTCGAGCTGGCCGCGGAGCGGGAGCGGCTGCTTGCTACGCTGGGCCTCGGCAGGCGAGGCACTGGTGCCAACCAGAAGGGGTTGAGTTAGACAGTGAGCTGCTTCACCTCTTGCTCCTGCTTGGCGTGGCCTTTGGCACACGTTAGTGTGAACTCACCTGGGTACCCAACTGTGGAAGAAGTATGCTGCCCGCTGTGGTGCAGTAGTTATGCATCAAAGCAGAGGGGTAATGGGGTGGTGGGTTCCCCCCCCCCCTTCTCTTGCCTGCAAAGTTTTATCATCGTGTAATGGAAAGACATTGTTTTCTGTGTTTTCTGTAGTGAAAGAACATAAATATTTCACTTTTGACTAGTGAAAAATCAGCTTAAATTGCGCAAAGTCAGGGGTTTTTAGTAATATTTGTGACAAGGCTTTGAAAGAAGTATCTGTCTCCATATTCAGTGATAGCTGTTTCTTCTCTGCTTTCTCATGGATGTGGTTAAAAAGCGATGAAACTGTCAGATCTGTAGATCATAGATCAGCCCTTTTCCTTCCTCACCTTACTAGTCTTCTTTTAAGGAAAAAAAAAAGAAAAGATACAGAACACTTACTAGAAATAGTCACCCGAGAGAGTTTCTAATAGTACTTGCTCTTATTTTTACATGGCAATATTTTTTCCTTATCCATATTTCAACAAGGTACACTTACTCACATTTGCTTGCTTATTTTTTTAAAGTCCAGTTAAACTGGTTTCTAAAACCTTGCCTGATCTATTCAAAATACAGGACCATAAAAAGAAAATTCTTGGTGAAGTAGATGAAACTTCACTTTTATTGCAGGATAACCTTACTGCATTTTGAAATACTTGTGTGTACTGAAGTTGCTGTTCAAGCATATCTTTATAAAAGGACTACTTGACCGAGATTTTTTTTCTCTCTCCCAGTCCGTACATGCATGCTGTCTTTTTAAATGTACTTATCAGGAAAGTTAAACATGATTTAATAACGTGGAAATACGGCTAATTTGATTCCTGCCCCCTTGGGTGTGGAAGTTACTTTCTGTAAAGCGGCAGGTGCACACTGAGAAGCTGAGCTGTTCTGTTTAGAACCTAAACAAAAAGGAAAACATACTTCTACTCTATTATACAATTATGGTGATTAAATTATTGCTGGCTATCTTAATTATTTGGAACTGTTGCAGAGTCAGAATAAAGTTTCATTTATCTGCCATGCGATGGTGTAGGTAATCGATAAATGAATCATTATTTGGAAAGATCTAATCGCTGTCTCCTTTCAGCAGAACACCGATACAAACAGCGCGCGCAGTGCCGGAGTGCAGGCGGCTTTGGCTTCCCTGCGGTCCTGCCTGGTTCTTGAAGAGGGGAAAAAAAAAAAGAGGAAGGTGTGGCTGTGGCTGAATGATGTAGCTCGCTCCAGGGCAAGATTGTCCTGCAGAATTGGGGAAATCTGAAGCATTGCTTTGAGCTACATCTTGCACCATGATGAAATATTGAGAATAGCTGTTGTCTTTTATGTATTTGAATGTTGCCTTCAGAAGAGAGTTGTGTGCCTACTGTGTCTTGCACTGTGTAAAGTTATTTCCCGCAGGGGCATCAGACGCCTTTTTTTTTTTCCTCTCTTTTAATAGCAGTATTTATAACTCCTAAGCATTTTCGTGCTCTTTTCTTTGTGTGTGTTTATTTTAATTTCATCATTTTTCCCAAAAACTTTAGGATTGGAGCAGCACGCTGAAGCTTGTAGGATGTTGGGTGGCTAGCTGAGTGTGAGCTGGGATAGAGAGACTGAAACAGTGTGCAGTATGGAGGTGGGAATGGTCACTGCATTTCCCCTTCCCCTCAGACCTTCTCCTTGCCTAGATAAACAGGAGGAATTAAACCCGAGACTGCAGTCGGAAGGGCTTTTTCCCCAGCAGCCCTGGCTGAAGCAGCCTCTTCCGCTTGCTCCCCGACCTGCGCTGCTCCAGCAGTTGGGTATAGCCCAGCTGCCTGGGATGAAGTGAGTGGGGGAGCTGCTCTGGTGTCAGAAAAGCTAGCAAAGGAAAAATTAATTGAGCCTGGGTCTGGTTTCGTTATGCAGCTCACTGTGTAGCCACTCCAGTCGGGGGACTGGCACGACTGAAGAGGTGCGAGAAGGTCTCTGGCAGCAGCAGCTCTCAACACCTGGGTCGACTTCGGTCTCGCCTCCTTTTTTAACCTTCTTGGATTGTTCAAAACCATTTTGCTTGTGATGATTACTATGCCTTCCCTCATGTGTAGGGAGGAGAGTTTTCTGCCCTGTTACAAGTTAGACTTTTCCCTTTTTTGGGCTCAGGAAGGAAATTTTGGTTTTGTGCCAAATTGGCAAGAGGTTTGAGAGTTTATTTTTTTTCTTCCCACAGCTTCGGGGTGGTATGCTTGCATGAATAGTAGCGAGTTCTCAGAGGTTAGCAATAGGATAAGCTGCTTGTGACTAGTATACACTAGAAGTACCTGCTGCAGGTGACAAAAGAAATTCAGATTTATTGTCTGGTACATCTGGTGCTTATAAGGAGAGGGCATTTCTGATATTTCTGTTTTCTGATGCCTGTCACTTGGCTGGCTGCTGCTCTCTGATTCTTTCTGCCTTGTCGGGGGAAGGAAATGAGATGGGTGTTGGGCTGAGAAGCGAGCTGCTAACCTACTTTGAGTCCTTTTAACTTTCCCTGAAGTCAGCGAAGTGAGTCCTTGGGGGAGAGGGGAAGGGATAGAGAAGAAAGGGAGAATTATTAGTTGACTGATAGAATTGCCACTTGCTTTTTGAAGTCCGTTTGTGTTTATTGTACACTTAACTGCTTGTGCATAGAGGCTAAATATACCTCAAGGAACTACAGAAGGTGTTTCATAGAGACTGCAAGATGCAAAGCCGTGCTTTGCTCTACCTGTTCGTAGTCAGGTGTGGTACGTTTCAGGCAAGTCAAGACATGATTCTTTAACCAGCTTAAAAAAAAAATCCCACTTTGTTTGACATAAACAGTTTCTTTATGTTAGGAAATCCTGGTGGAGTATCACATAAACTCCCACGACAAAGCAGACAGGTGAAGACACCTTAGACATGTTTCATCTCAGGCATCTTGCTTTGCTTGCTAATCCCTGGGTTACGGCAGACTGTGCCTGCATTTTCAAGTAGGAATTAACTGGAAAAACTTACTTGTGTAGTATGATAAGTTTAAAATACCTCTATTAAAAGTATTAACAGAAAACAGTGACTGCAGCATGATTTATGAATATAATGGGGCTACTGGGGCAACGACAAAATTCATGGGGGTTTTTGTTTTCTTTAAACATGGTATTCAGTTGCAGCAATGAATAACTGGGGTGGCATCACATAGACAGTATGTTGTTTTGCTGGTTTTACTTACACAAGTTTGTCTTAAGGTAGCAGAAGAATAAGAAAAAATGGAGAAGTACAATTTGATTATAAGCTGAAATATTAGCCAGAAACTCTTGTTTCTGAAACTGGTTTCCATTATATTTAATAAACAACATTTTAAGTCTAAATAAGAAATAGAAGGAGCAGTATTTATTCTCCAGTAATGGTCTTTTAACATTTCCAGTTTGAAAAGACTGCCTAATCTTTCAAATCAATATGTTAATATTTAATGTGTTGTGCTCACACTCGTCCCTAAGTGTCCCTTTTGGGTCACTGTTGAGACAGGACAATGGCCTGGGAGGATTTGGGTCTGACGCAGCGCAGCTCTTCAGAAGTGCTCTGCAACACCTAACTTCAGGGTGCCTTTGGCACCGTAAGGGCAGCGCTCTGGGTGCTGAGCTTCCTGGCTGGGTGATGGGGTTTTAGGGTTTTTTTTTAATTTGTTTTCTCTGACGAGAACAGTATTGAAATATTGCACAACTGACCAAATGTTTTATCTTTTAGTCTATCTGATCGGAAACAGCAGGCAGAAATTGGCTTTTTTTTGCTTACCAGGATGATTTTCAACCAATTCCTTAGTTTTGAATGTTCTCTTCTATAGCTAGAACATTTCTGGGAGCTGTTCATATCATTAAAACCATATACTTCTGAAATGTCCTTTCAAAATGATTTTTACGTTTCTCTATGCCAGAGAAGGTGATTAGCAGACCTGGGATGAAGATGATGTATTTAACCCAGCACTTTTTGGACGGTTGGCCAGCTGTGCTGCTTCTTGATGGAGTGCTTCCTCGACGTTTGCTCTGCCAGTGGCTATCGGCTGGATGACCTCCTTTGGTCCTGTCATCAGTTAATGTCTTTGTGGCAGAGAGTATTGCTGTAATTGCTCATACAAGGAGCAAGAAGAAAGTGTTATCTGTCTTTAGAACAATTTATTGGGGTTTATTTTCATTTCATTCTTGCTTTCTATCTCTTATTTTCCTTAATGGAGATAAACTGAAATTACTGAGGCGATACTGATTGTGCAGTTCAGCGAATTTTAAGGGCAGTGTTCTTCACTGTAGGAAACTTGATCGCCAGTACCCAGGGAAGTTTGCTATTATCGGGCTAATTAATATCTTTATGCTAAAGCAAAGCTAGCTTGGATTTACTTTTCAGCCAGTATTTATTTCCTGTTTTGCCTGGAGTCAATAAATAACGTAATGAAGAGCTTCAGAGTTTGAAAGGAATAATTTTCTGCTGAAATGATTCTCCTGAAGTGATGTTTATTTGTCACTGAAGTTAATTGAGTGCTGGAGGTGGATTTCTAAAGCTGTAGACTTTGTGTCCTGGGTTGTATTCTCTCCCTGCTGTTGTGGGGCATATCTTTTACAAGCAGTTCTTTTGAGGTAGAAGACTTAAATTGTGCAGGGCTACCAGACTTCATGCACAGAGAGGTAGTTTTGTATAATCGTGCCTCTGTATCTACAGGTCACCTTTTAAAAAAACTGCTTTGCAATTTATCTTGCAGGTCACTTTTTAGCATGATTTGCATACTGTTTTCTGCTTTTTGTTACTTACAAGATGTGATTGGTCTTGTAGAGACAGCTGCAAGGTTCCATTGCTTAACTTTTAGTTTTGCCTAAGCCTTACATAAGGCTTGCTGTGCATTTGGCTATTGAGAAACTGTATTTTCGAGTTTTAGTTTAAAATTGCACTGTATGAGTCTCGGATAAGAGATGATGGTTATGTCCAAGATTTAAACTCCTGCTGTATTTAAAATAGAAAAATTTCTATGCAGTTAAACATATTTGCACACTCCTTAAATTGCTTTGATACAGTAGGATAGTGGTTGTCCGTTTGTGCTATGGAAAGTCCACGGCAAACTGGAGAAACGAGGAAGTAGGTGGTTTGGTCTTGCAGTTATAAATAATAAGCTCGTTAGAGGAAATGCTGCATGTTCTGCTTAGAAGTCTAAATGTTGAAATTATGACATTACACATTTCTTCTCATATTTTTGGTACTAATAATCAATATTTTATTTCCTCAGTGCATTGATTATTGCCGCAGTATTTGATCGTGATGTTAATTGCAGAAGAGCTGCTTCTGTAAGTTACCATGTTCTAGCTTATGTTTGTTATTTTTTGTTCATTTACTTTTAATTTGTAGACTTAGCTATGTAGAACTACAGTATATAAGCAATATATTGTGATGTGAGAAGAAAAAGTGCTTTTTTAAATCCTTAGAAGTATGGTGTGAGTTTAGATTTGAACTTATATAATCCACAGAGCCACATCTCGATTTGTGGCCACAGTTCACAGTCTGCTGTATTGTTCTCATGATGGTTAAGATAAAGTATCTAAGAAAGAGCTATTTAGCATTTTCTAGTTGCAATATGAATGACAAAAGGGTCATACATAATATACAAACATTATATCTTTTTCAAGTCACCAAGCTGGTAAGTTTTGTGAAGTTATACTTGTCTAATTGTTCATCCACTGTTACTCTGTGATTGTGGTCAGCTGGAAATTTCGAGAATAATATCTCTCCTTCAAACATATTTTCAGTTATTCTAGAAAACTCCTTCTGTTGGACTGGGAATTTTTAAAAGAAAGTGATAAATCCATTAGGCAGATATTGTTATGTAGTTAATAGGACTGACATCAAAGTAGATTAAGTGGAACGTTTTTGTAGAAAATATTTATGCTGTTGAGAATTGAAAAGAATGTGTGATTGTTCTGAAAAGGAGGGAATTTATGGTGGAGAGGTTACAGAATTTGAGAGGAAAAAAGAACAGATGTCTTTGAGAATTGAAGTCACTGTGTTGTATGTATTGAACGTGCTTTCTTAAAAAAAAAAGAAGAGTTGTCTGTTTCAACAGATAAAATATTATCTTATGCAAGTGTAAAAAAACCCACCTTGTAACTGTATTAACTCAAACACAGGACCAGACAATGCCCATCACAGAACCAGGTGTCTCTGTTCCTAGGAGTAAAGATCACTGTGAGTGCATTTAAAAAACACAAAAAAAGGCGGTCTTTGCAACGCGCAAATGAATTAACCAGGTCGGTCTTATTTTTTCACTGAAATTTTGAAAGCTGATGCATTTATAACAGAAGAAGGATTTCTCAGGGATACCTGGGTAGCATCCTTATTTTTCCTAACTGCACCTCTCTGAGAGTTTAAGATGTTGACTGAAGCTGCAGCGTAGTTGCTGGGGCAGTGAGTCAGTTGCTTGTGTAATCGCGTCACACATCGCTTTGTCTAAATAGGTTAAAACCAAGGCACGGCAGCCAAGATGCCGTAGATCACTGAGTACTGATAGAACATAGTCTTTGCATACTGTACAGCTAATGGACAGGAGCAATGCTACTTTCCCCCAAACTTCAAATCCTAAATTTTAGAAACTGTAGAATTTGCTATTCTTGGCTAATTAAGTCACTTTATTCACATAAAATCCTTAGAGGAAGACAAAAGTAGCTTTGATTTCCTGAGAACTGCACAAAACATTAACCAGTATTGATGGTAAAAAGTGAATTGTGGATTTGGTCTATAGGAATTGTCCTAGGAATCAGTGGTAATATATATAAAGAGAAGAATTCTTTTTAACATGATTTCCACTGGAAGTGTACTGCTTGCCATTAGTGGCATGATCTGGTGGTCGTGTGTAATCTTCATTATGATTCTACACTAAAACATAAACCGACAGTTTGACTGTGAAGTATGGTGCTAAACCGGATACATCTACTGACACTGTAAGCTTGGTGCAGGTTGTGTGACCATATTTCAAGTGAGTACAAAATACAGTACATTTTCTTCTCACTTTCCTCTAATACTTTAAACCAAGCTATCGAGCATTCTGCAAGTCCGTTATCTCCAGTCAAATTAATTTTTTCATTAGTCCATTCTAATTGCGAGCTAGTCAAAATTTGAAATTGCTGTTTTGGTGGATAGTTGTGAAAGTACTGAAACCTTATTTCTTACCTTAGAAAGGGAGGCGAAGAAATATTCTATGTTTACCGGGCATTGCTACAATTTTGAAGAAGAATGTCTGGGAGTCGTAATTATTTCCAATCATTACTGCAATTAAATACATATTTAAATAAACAACATGTTTTTCTAGATTTTCCATCTATTACAATATGCAGTATATTCTAATGCGGAGCACCAAGAAACCAAAATGGCATAAGAGATATTTTGAACCCTGAGGCTAGAGAGAATAAACCAAGACTCTTCGTTTGAAGCTCCGGAAGCATTCTGAGCTGACTCCTGCAGCTCTTTCGGGAATAGCCATTGTAGGGCGTAATCACATGAAGAACTGATCTCACACTGGGCTCCATTCAGCCCGGATGTGTTAGAGAGGGGTTTTTTTTTCCCTCTTGGTTTGTTGATAGTTTTTAAAATCATGACTTAGAGAATGTTTTAATATTTTTTCAGTTTTTGTGGGAACAGCAAATCGTTCAGGTTGGAAGGCTAGTCGGTCGTCTTTGTCCTGATATCACAGGGTCTTTCAGTTAGGATCTTTGTATCCAATTTTTCATCTCCAGAAGGGTTTTGTACGAAAAATGAGAAATTATTATTACAAAACAAGTGAAATATTTGGCAGGTTTTAGGAATTTGCAGTAGTTTGAAACTATGATTAAAATAGTAACATTTTCAGTTACTGAAAATCTCCTAAGTATTAAGAAGAAAAATAATTTTAAAACAATAGAAAAGTGCTAAAGCAACAAGGAGGGAATTCTGTCAACAATAAATGAGCTCTAGAAAATTGCGTTTTCACTTGGACGAAGAATATATTTCGTTATTTTCCTCTTTCTATTTTACTTTCTCTCACGAAGCTTTAACAGAATAATACTGTGGGGATGGTTTTCCTTGTACCTTTTTCTGTGCAACATACTCCTTCACACCCAGGCAAAACAGTTTACTGCATCATCACATTTTTGTTGCTAAAAATGGGATTAGATGCTATTCTCCTAGAACAGAAATGTGTTGAAATTGTCACAGCTGGAATGTGCGTTGTCTACAAAGCCTTCTTAAATCAGTGGTGACATTTTTCAAATGTAACTTTAAACACTGTAGGGTTTGTTTTTTATGTTCCTTTGAGGGCTTTTTCTGTTCATGTTTGAATATCTGGGTTTTCATTGTAAATTTCCCCATAAATGGCTGAAAACTTATTCGCAGAAGAGACACCTTATACTTTTTTTTTTAATGCACCACAACAGTGCTGAAGCTGAGAGAGGTTCTTGGTGGTGCGTACGGAGCTGTGAAACCAGTTACTCTACAGCTTTAGTCTCCAGCTGGGCAGTTTTCTAGGGACTGAGCTATGTATACAGGAATTTGCTAGTTGCCATATTTCTCTTCATAATTTCATGAATTGTAAATACATAACACGAACAGGAGAATTGGTAACAAATGGATTGTTTTTCTCCAGGGCTATTAAATTAAAATAATTGACAAATATAGTTATAGTAAGGTAGTACTAATATCTATCTTCGTAAGCAGTGGTTAAAGTTGTATGTTTTTTTAATAGGTAAACTAATCAATTTGGTGTAAATTAGTGTGTAAATTAAATGCTTAGTATACATAGGATGAATCATAAGTATTTTTGCCATGCTGCTGGACTATTTTTAGATCTTCATGATTGTTTTTCTAAGTAAGTTTAAAAATAGTGATACAGTGGTGGAATTTTAACATTCCTACATGAAGTAAACAAACCTTGTGAAATCTTTGTGAAATCTTTATGCAGCACAGCTGTTTTGCTGCAGCATTGTCTATAGGCCCCTGTATGTCTTTTCCCGATGATTTTGCCACCGTATATTTCAGCCCTGGGCTTATGGATGTATTGGAAATCGGATAAAACTTTCACTGGTTTGAGACCAGATTTATGTTTGAAGTTTCTGATTTAGAAAGAAACAAACAAAGAAAGGCCTTACAGATTTTGTGTCATTAAGGCACTTGTCTGGGCGGTACATTTTTAAAAGAAATTGTAGTGCAGTGATTAAACTGTTAAATCCCTGGGATAGGATAGTGGAGAGCATCATGTTGGCTGAAACCTCCCTGTGCTGAGCAGAAGGGTCTCAATAGTGTAAAAGGGGATCTAAAAGCTCATATGTAGGTAAAAAGAAAGAAATTATGCAGGGTGACATGAAACGATGTCCTGGCTGGGGGCCTGTGTTGGCCGAGAGGAGTGAAAACCCCGTCTCCGAAGCTGGGCTGGGGCACACAGCAGGGAACGGGCGGAGGGCCTTGCTGCAGCTCCTGCTCCGGGTCGGCAGGCTGCTGTGGGGCTGCCCGAGGGCGCACCTGCATTGCTGCTGCCGCTGCATTGCTGCCGCCGCTGCGGAGCACGGCCCTGCGGCTCTGCCTGGGGCTGTCCTCGGCTCCTTAGCCCGGGGGCACGGCTGCAGCCTGGCTGCGGCCGCAGCAGCCCGTGGGCTCGGCGTGCAGCAGCCTGTGGGCTCCGCAGCCCGCGGAGGCCGTGGGCGAGCGGCCGGGAGTCAGCCAGTGCTCCGTGTCCTGCGATGGGAGCAGGGGCTGAACTAGCCTGGGCAGGTCCCCGGGAACTGCCGGCGGTGCCCTGAGCAGGCAGAACCGCAGAAACGCGCTGGGAGACGCTGGCTGCTGCAGGGCTTGCTGCACCTGCGTTCTGTGAGCGCTTGCTCCATGTGTAGGATCATAGCATCATTAAGGTTGCAAAAGACCTCCAAGATCATCAAGTCCAACCGTCCCCCCAATACCACCAAGCCTGCTAAACCATGTCCCAAAGCAGAGTATGGTACCTTGACGAGCTGGCTTAACCTTTGGCTTTTACAGGTGGATTACCACGTGCGTACTGTTTTTACGTAGGAAACACAGAAGCTCTGTCTGTCAGAATTCTTGTGACATTTTCAATAAGGATTGGGACTTCGCCCTGGGAGTTAAATATCGATTGTCAGGTGACAAGTGCTGTCTGCTGCTGGAGGTCTGTGTTTGTAGGTAGAGTGACATTTCCCGAGGGAGGTGCCCAGATGGTGATGATCTCTCCTCTCTGAAAAGAGTTACAATTTACAGGAGTTCTTCTTAGCGCTTAAGATTGTATATCCTTTTAAGGAACAAAAACTGATCGGCTTTTCTGAGAGAGGGAGAAAATTCGAGTAGGGAGTTAAACAGGTTTATTCTGTGTACCATACAAGTAGAGAAATTAGGGTAGTATTCATTGCATTTTGCAAGATTTTGAGTTTATTTAATGTAAAGCTTTCATATGTGTATCTTTCAAATAAGTATGGCATTCTCAGTATTTTTTGTCTGAAGTTTTCATTGACAAAGAGTGGAACTTTGCCGACTATTAGCAAATTGTTGAAGGAGTCGGACAACAGTGAGCTGTCTCAATTGCTGGTGTCTACAGGTACTGACTTTCAATTTAGGGCGAAGCCTCGTGTCACTACTCAGAAGCACTCTTGTGAGTGTGACTGGTTTAATAAACTTGCGTTCTTCAACTGCTGTCATGCAACACACAGCTTTAAGAACACCAGAACATAGAGACGCAGAAACAAAAAACCCCTGTGGGCTTGTTCTACTGACAAAGCTTACTTTATTTAAAAAAGAAAAGCCATGGGTCATTTATATTGTTGTGTGTTTTGAATTCATCATCTGGTGTTTATCACAAAGCAAACCTGACTCGTTTTGGTATGTTTGTTCTCTGTTCCTTAGGCTGCCTTCCAGGAGAATGTTGGGAGACAGGTACGGTGACTTTCCTGATCTTCATTCATTAGTGCCTTGGAGGTTACTGTAAGTGTCTAGTGCCTAAAATCAGAATTGGACGCTGTGGCTTCGGAGAAATTGAGCAAAAGGGTGTCACAAAATAATTATTTTTGTTACCAGGAAACAGGTTCTGGGATGTGGGTTTTATTTTGATAAGCAAAATCAGCATGTATGATGGTCGTTATACACCTTGCAAACTGCAATGCTCTTCAAGCAGCAGAAGTGCAATATTTTTCTGTTTTGTTTCATTGACTATTTACTTTTTAATAGGATTAGAACAGCTGAAGTGTGCTGCACAGTCTTTGCTATGGTTGGTGATACAGCAATGAACTAGGCTGAAGGGTCTTCAACTCCATGTTTGGTTTTGCCTGGTGTACCGTAATGCTACCGCTAGGTATTTTGAGAAATCTGTTATTTTTGGAGGTACCTTTGCTTTGAAAAAAAAGTATTGTGGTAGGTTGCTGTGTAACTTAGCAGCATTTAAGTAGTTAAAATGCGCAGACAGCTTTGATTTGCAGCCTTGGAGGAGAAACAACTCGGGTAAAGACTTGGATCTGAAAGTTTCCTGGTTTCTTATCAGGAATTAATAAAGCTGAATATACAACTTAGGGTGAAATGGTTCAGTCCTGTGACAGACCATGGCATGTGAGTGTGGTTAAAGCAGATTTTGTAATCAAGAAGCCATTCTTTAAGGGATTTTTGTTAAAATGCTGTATAGCTTTCCCTGATATCTTTCCTGAAGATCTCTGTGTTAAGAGCCAGGATGATACTCCTTTAGAACTACGAGTATTAAGCAGCGTGTCCATAACTGGTGTGTGTATTTCTAGACAGAAGTAGGTGAACAGCAGAGAAAGGGCGCAAGAAGAGTAGAGGGAGGAGGGCAGGTGTTTCTGGTGACCTGACCCAGCCAGGTCTCTGATGAGTAGAAGCCTGCGTGGTTCTTCCCTGGGTCTGTAGTTAGAGCCCCGCGGTAGTCACACACCGCAACTCAGCCCGGTGCCACTGCCTCAGGTGCTGGGTGAAGTTAACGCCTTGCTGCGACTTCAGTTCCAGGTCGGAGAGGGCTCCATGTGGCAAAAATTTGTGGAGTTTTTTATTTCTTAATCAGAGGATACAGTCTACGTTAGTTTACAACCAGAAAGTTTCCTGCTTTGACCCATGATTCAAATTTGTCCGTGTTGGTAGAACACACAACAGTTTTAGCTTATGTGTCGGTGTGTTAGGGAGGAGTTTGCAGTGAAATACGGAGCTTTCATGGCATGAAGAACGCTGTCAGTCTCCAGCTGGTTCCTGTAGAAGTTCAAAAGTTTTATTTAACTGAACCATTCCTTACTGCCTAGGAAAATGGTTACTTAATCGGTGGATACACCTTCCATAGTTCTTTCCTCGGGTGTAAAGTGTTGGAAGAGACAGCCTTTCTCTGAATTGGAAGGAGCTAAAACCTGTTCCCCACCCGAAGGAACAACACTGATCCTGAAGAGGTGGAGGGAAACGTTGACCTCGCTTACTGCCTGGTTCCTGCCTGCTTCACCTTTGCAATTCGGCATCTCCTGAATCTGAGAGCTTGCTTTTATGGCCTCAGGAAAAGAAGATGATGTAACTTACTCTTCGTGTAAATGAAAACTTTGAAAACTTTGAAGATTTTTTTTTTTTTTAAGCACAAATCATGAGAAATGCACATACTTCTACGAAGACAAACTTTTGTAATGGAGAAGCAAGTTTTAAGTGTTCAGACAGAACAGAAGCTGTTAGCTTTTCCTCTGAAGCCTGTCTCTCCCCTGGGCCGTGACCTCTGCGCCCGTGAACCTGGGGTCAGGAATTCTGCTGTCTCACTGACATGCACTGTGGCCCCGTGACCCTCGGTGAGGTGGCATCGAATTGGCACACTCACAGCCAAGCCATAAATCGCGAGGGCTGGCTTTCAGCTAGAACTGGATTTGTTTAGCTCTGATTTTCCTTATGTACAGTATGCACTCTTACACATTTCGCTGTGTGTCTTGTTTGGCTATAAATCATACTGAGGTATTTCTCATGTGTACACTTTCCTCCCTAATCAGCGTTTCATGAGGCTTTTGGAGAGCGCATTCGTTTCCCCTGGGAGTTACCAGGGCTTGCAGCTAGTCTCTTGGATAAGCCAGAAGTATTCTGTCTGTCCTTCTTGGTTCGCTCCGATTCCAGGCCTTGGTTTGTCTGACTGCTGGCGTTACGCTGCCCGGAGTGAGACCTCCTCAGCAGCTGCACCTTCCCACTGCTTGCGGGATGTGCTGCTGGAATCCTTCCGGCTTAGATCGGGAGATATTTTCCACTGTTTTTGCATGGCTGTATCCTAATGTGGAAGAGATGAGCGAGCTGTAAACAAACAAAACTGTATCATATCCAGAACCTGTCCTTCCACATAGCCCTGTTGCTTAAATATCATATGATTGTCCCTTCTGTAGGTGAGCACAGTGTCTTTCAGTGGGCTGGTTTCCATTTGGACTTAATTATGGCTTGTGGAGGCTGTGCTGCCTCCTGCCCTCCAAAACACCGCCTTGCCGCGTAGTACTGTGTTAAATCAGTGATAGCCAGGCAAGATTCTGAATATCTGAATTGTATTGCTTATATAAAAGGCAAATTTTTAGGTGGCAATTGCATATTGAGAAAGGTAGTTTATCTTCTAAAATCAGAATTTTTTGAGCAGTGATGTCAGAAGTGTGATACTTCAGTAGGATTCAGTGTTTCAGGCTTTGCTGGGAACCGGTGTTCTTTTTAAAAACAAACAAACTAACCCCAGTTTTTTAATTCATTAATAAATAAGTCATAAAACGTATGTGTAAATAGAAACAAATAGAAGTAATTGAACTCCCACATATTCTACGTGATGCATTTCTAGCTGCCTGGATCTCAAATTTTATACTTCGTAAAACTCGCAGCAGATGCTTGTTCCTTCATAAACTGAAAACATGTTTACATCTATCTAAACCTTCTTGTAGAGAAATCATTTTTTGTGTACATACATAGTCATGCATTCACCAAATATGTATTTGGATATGACTTGAAGGCGTTAAGGTGGCCATTGCATAGTTTATTGCCTGCTGCTATTTACTTTGTTTATCACTGACTCAGAAGTGAAGCTAGGTATTTTGCTGTTTGTGTATCTGATATCCTTTATCTCTTTAGTACAAGTGATTTTACTGTAAATTAGAAATTAAATTGTGTTTTTTCAGTGCTTGGAGAGTAGTAGATTTGTTTTCAATAATGTTGTCTATTTGGAAAGTATTTTATGTTTTTAAGTCATATTTTCTTATTTTTTTCTCTCGTCCCTATGATGTTTATAGGGCACTTTTCCACATGGCATAGACATTCTAACTGCAGCTGATTATTTTGCTGTTGGTAACAGAGTTAACTGTTACCTGACTATAAGGTAAGTTTCCAAGCATTAGTTTTCCTAAACATGAGGGACCTCTTTTGCATGGTGACATATTTGTCTGATTGTTTCCCCTTACTGAACATTATGTTTATTACTGTTGTTTTTGAATAAATTGAAATATGATTTTTCTTATTTCTGCATCACACTGCTGATTAAGTAAGACGTGGTGAGAATGTGAGCATGATTTCCTTGTCTACGTGGAGGAAGCAGCCAAGAGGTAGTATTTGCAGGTGTCACAAAACTATCTGAGCTGGTCAAGGTTAGAGAAGACTAGGGGATTTTGAAGAGCTGTAGTAAGAGCAGAGGCTGTTATGATGGCAGAGAGACTCTTATGTGGATGAAAAAGTAAACTAGTACCCATTTGAAAAAACACCTGGCACAAGTTGTGGAATTTATGCTCTGTGCCTAGACCTTTGGCTTGAGTGCTTGTATTTTTCGTAGGTAGCTCAGTGCAAATCTAACCACAGTATGCAGCAGTGATTGAAAAAACAAACTTAATCACTGCAGTATGGAGTCTGCAAAGAATGTAATGGGAAATACCGAAACTGGTGGGATGCTGCTGTGAACAGTGGCTTGTCTTGGAATACGGTGTTCTCCGCTGGGCAGCTATCTGAAAAGACACTAGTGCTGAAGTCGGGGGAATTCGGAGGCAAGCTGGGTGCACAGGGTGACTAAAATGAACATGAGATTGCACTTCCTCATGAGAAGATGAAAAAGACTGAGGGCTGGGTTCTAGCTTTGGCTGTCTAAGACAGACCGTCTAGCCTGGGTGTCTAGCCTCTCTCCATAGCCCGTGCAGGGAGACAGGCCCTGCAGAAGGTGATTCAGACCGTTTTAAGATAGGTCAGATAAATTGCCCTGTGGGCTTGTGTGTTGCTCAGAAGCCAGTGGGTTAGAAAGGCCTGAAGAGGTTATATTCCTCGGGAGCAGAAGCAGCAAACAGGTTTATGCTCCGTTGCCAGCTTTGTGACTTCCAGTGAGCAGTTTTTTAAGATCATTTGCACTGGAACCCTCTATCCTCTCCTTGGCTATTTTTTTAATTAATCTGTCCGCCTCCATTTTGTCCCTTTTGTGCCTGATCATGTCACTCTGGACGTATCTTCACCTTCCACCCACTGTCGTTCTTCTGGGGTGCACGCCCTGCTCCTGCGCTCTTCCCTGGAGCTCCCGCCTGCTGAGCTGAGGTGGGGGAACGCGGTGGCTTGGTGTGCGATGCTGCTCGAGGTCCGCGCAGCGACAATGTGATGTTTGAAAGTCTGGCTTTTTGTTCCAGTAGAAAATTGAAAATATTCAAAATTTACAAGCAGTTTTTGTTTTCTCTCTTTTGTAATTGGAGACTTAAGTTCTCCTTGCTTTCTGAAGAACTGAATTATTAATTTATTTTTTTTTTTCAAATGCTCGTTTGTTACTCCTTTCATTGTGATTTCCAGGGATTTTGTAGGAGTGTTACTTATTTACGTGAAAATATTTTTACTCTTGATTTCTTTCTTCCACTCTTGTGCCTTTCTTTAAATTATGTAATAGAAGGAATAAATTTGTAATTTCTTTATAAATAATCCTACGCAGTTAGTAGCATGATTCCTTGAAATCATGTTCAGTGTTATTAATCAAACTCTTCTTTGTAAAGTATTTGTCATCCCACTCATTACAATACTTTCGAAAATCTTCACCACTTTGCTTTTCAAGAAGGATGTAATTATTTGGGTCAATACTTAATTATTTCCTTATTTCTGTCGGAGTAGCATCAAAGGAAAAGTACGTAAGCAAACATTTGGCTGCACAGAGAACATGTATCATTATGATGTGGTGGGAAGAATGGACTTTTCTGATCGGTGTGCCTTAAGGTGGTGTAATTGTTTATGTAGCTGGAAAAAGCTGCCTGAGGTTCATATTCCAGATCTGGAATCTTTAGCTGTCCTTCCCCCGCCCAGATAAAACAGCCCTGGGACACTCTGTATGCCAGCGTGGTGCCGCTGTGTGAAAGGAGGCTCTGCAGCTGTGACCGTCGGCACTGCTGGATTCCTCCGAGCAATACAGTCTCAAAAAGATGTGTCAGATCCTACAGCTGAATTCATCTTTTTTTAATAAATGATGATATATTCTTGTAGAGAAGCAGTATCTTGTGTATTTATATATGTGTGTGTGTATAAACAGTTGTTAGGTCCTTTCAAATCTAAAGATTTTTATGCAAGGTTTTCATGCCGGGTGTCCCTGCTGAAACTTTTTGCTGATGTTCTTTGAGGGATTCAGCTCAAATATCACAATCTGTTTCTGAGGATGGAAGGTAGAGGAAACTCTTTTTGTATGAACTGGGAGTAAAGAGGTTATGTGATTCCAGGAGTTCTGGGCTTGGTAAAAGCAGAGTTGAGGAAGAAGCTTCTTCATCTAAGTAGAGTGGGATACAAAAATCTTACCAGCAACATCATCAGGAAGGCTGGACTTGGATCCAAGGCTACTTGCATTAAATACTCAGTAGGGTACAGATGATGAGGACTGTAGTTAAAGATAATTATAAACTAAAACTGAAGGTGAGGTTGGGCTACAGGCATGGCCCAAGAGATCAACTTTGATGAGCTGGGCGAGGAAGTTCAGATTAAAATGGTTGGAAAGAATGGTGAGTGCTAAAACTAGGACCCAAAAAGCAACTATGAAGAAAAGAGGAAAACTCAAATGTGGCAGGGAAACTGTGTCTGTTGTTGTGTGTTCTTCCAGAACAGGGAAAGGAACCGAAGAGTAATGACTTTTATCATTTCTCTGCTGGCATCAGCAGCCCCTCTAGGGCTCCTGGCAGTACTAGATAGTGCTTCTGTAGCCTGTATTGGCTCAAGTGACTGAGCTCTGTGCTGTGCATTTAAGGATTCCTACTTTTCTGATGACTTATGTAGGTACCAGTATGGTAACATGCAACAGTATTTCGTTTTTGTCTTTGTTTGGCTTCTAATTACACACACATAAATTAATGGAACACTATTATGGTTGGAAAGTTAATCACTCAGAAGATATGAACAGGTGAAATTAAGGTAACCCATGTGTCCTTAATTTTGTCGCTTTGTGCATGCCTTTGACACAAACACATTCTACTGATTGCTTAGCTTTCCAAGATTATTTAACAGAAATCAGATGTACTGAAAAAACATTTCACTTAACTTCTGTTAACCTTAGTTTTCAATAGCTGATACTTCTGAAGACTGGAAGCAAGTGTGGCTGTAAAGTTAGGTAATTATGAGGCTACCTAGATAATTAATTGTAGTGTTCCCTTACATCTTAGGTCTTGACTTTGCAGCTTTAACTTTTTTTGTCAGAATTGACTTTGTGTTTATGTTTGATTTTTAAAAAGGACAGATTGAAGACCCATATTCGATTTTGGACCATTGCATTTATTAAGTTACATTTCTGTAACTTAATTTTACTGTGTACTGTGGTTTACGTCATTAATACGTCTCTCCAATCTGAAATAATTTTATAAGTTAATATACACATCTAGATTTCTGGAACATAACAATGGGAATTGAATGTTTATTTTTGCTTCTCATTACTGTCAAGCTTTTTGTATGTATGGTAGTTTTTATGAAGAATCTGAAAGTTTAACAAAAGTGATTTAAATTTTTTTCAAAAATTGTAAAATATTACCTGTTGTATTATTTCATTCAGTGGCATCTCATTTAGGACACGCCAGGTTTAATTTTTTTTGGTTGCTTTAAAACGAGAAGATTTAAATCTTCGGAGTAGCTTGTGTTAAAGTGTACACAGATGTTGATTCTGTTCTCTCTGGACACTTTTTCAGTGTGTATATTGCTGGCTTTCCTGAGTATACACAGCCAATGATTGATCATTTAGTTAACATGAAGATTAACCACTGGGATAGGTAAGTTCATAAAGTCTAATTATGAATATCCAGGAATTGACTGTTCTGCATATCATGCTTTTGTAGATGATTTTTGTATATTTTACTTATACTAGAGTTTGCAATAGCATTTGACTGAAGGAAACTGGGCAACTAGTAGCTAATGTCACCTATACCTCCCTAGCATATTGTCACTTAAAGCACTTTTATGAATTTTGTCTTTTTGCCATGACCTCAATCTGTTAATAGATTAATAAAATGCATTTATATGGTATATAGTGTATGTGAGGGGTAAACACCATCATCATACAATTATCATAATTAAAGTAGATTTCATGCATAGAGATGGTGCTTAGTCATATTCAGTGTTCATGAAGATTAAAATGTATACATATAACACAAATGAGATTATATCAGTGCTGATAATAGTTTGCATCATGAGAAATAATAATAGTTTACTGTAGTGTCCCTGCCAATGCATAGAACGAGCCCTCAGGTTCTAGCATCCACACTTATGTTTTTCTTTGTCTCTTTCAGCAATAAGTTCTGTTCATATAGCTAAAAGCTAGCTCTAGGCTGTCTCTTTGGTCCACTGTTTGGTTTTGTTGGCTTTTTTTGAGGGAAGGAAGCATAGGATGGACAGAGAGTATTGTAATTTTTAATATTGCTGGGGTCTTTATTTTAGTTGGCCACAGGAATCCCTTCCTGACATTTTTTATTTCCTAAATTTTTACTAGACATTACTTCTACTAAATTCCTAACCCCAAAAAAATAAAAAAATGCTTTTTTACTTCTTCAGTGTTATTCGAGAACTTTCGACCAAAGCTCTGCATAACCTTACTCCGCGGGCTCCTGAGTACATGGCGAATGTGGGTAGGTAACAAAGAAGTTCTGTATAGCATGCTGAATCAAGTGTTCTAGCTCATGGAGCAAAAATGTATTAAGAAGATTTAAACGTGCACCATGACTTAATAAAAATTAAGATTTCCCCTGCAACTTAATACAGCGTAGGGACTCTGGGCCAGACTCTTTCCAGTGGTGCCCAGCGACAGGACAAGGGGCAACGGGCACAAACTGAGGCACAGGAAGTTCCGTCTGAACATGAGGAAGAACTTCTTCCCTCTGAGGGTGACGGAGCCCTGGCCCA
>Ga0065711_1001322_pt1 | contig 74082 bp, 40 predicted proteins | sample Hoacrofraction12_FD_59098 | JGI IMG/M metagenome (GOLD analysis project Ga0065711, IMG submission 59098) | Hoatzin crop microbial communities from Cojedes, Venezuela - Epithelial fraction 12 v2 (version 2) | ecosystem: Host-associated > Birds > Digestive system > Esophagus > Crop | place... | reverse complement strand
GCACAGCCTTCTGGTGTATCTACCACACCTCCCAGTTTGGTGTCATCAGCAAACTTGCTGAGGGTACATTCTAACTCTTCATCCAGGTCATTGATGAAGAAGTTAAACAAGACTGGGCCCAGTACTGACCGCTGGGGGACACCACTTGTTGCCAGCCTCCAACTAGACTCAGCACCGCTGATGACAACCCTCTGAGTTCTGCCATTCAGCCAGTTCTCAATCCACTTCACCGACCACTCACCCAGCCCACACTTCCTCAGCTTCCCTAGGAGGATATCATGGGAGACTGTGTCAAAAGCCTTGCTGAAGTCAAGGTAGATAACATCCACAGCTCTCCCTTCGTCTACCAAGCCAGTCATGCCATCGTAGAAAGCTATCAGATTGGTCAGCATGATTTCCCCTTGGTGAATCCATGCTGACTACTTCTGATAACCTTCTTTTCCTCCACTTGCTTGATGATGACCTCCAGGATGCCCCCTCCCTGGAAGTGTTCAATGCCAGGTTGGATAGAGCTCGGAGCAACCTGGTCTAGTGGAAGATGTCCCTGGTCATGGCGGGGGGGTTGGGACTAGATGATCTTTAAGGTCCCTTCCAACACTTACCATTCTATGATTCTATGATTTTAAGATTCTAAGACCCAGAACAACCTGACTTAATCTGGAATTAACCCTGCCTTGAGAAGGAGGTCGGACCAGCCGTTTCTACAGATCTCCTTCAACTTAAATTCCACTCACTCTGGTTCTGTGGGAATTGCTATTAAATCTGTGGTGTCCCATCCCATCTACCAGCACACAAAAGCTTTATTGTCTGCAGTGCTCCACTAGAGCTTTGGTGTTTCATTTGGTTTTTACCACCTCCTTGGTTCTAATTTTGACTTAGAAGGCATATAATAGATATTTACTGCTGTGAACAGACAAGTTTCCACTCTTATTTCAAATTCCATGCTCTGCAATTACACAGAATTGTTTTCTATCAATACAGTTCTAGTGGTCACTGTTCTTCACCCTATATTTTATTACACACTCACTGCACTCTGTAGGGGATGATATTTAACTGTGTTACCTTAGGCGTAACAGTGAAAAGAAGTTTTGCTTCTCTGGATTATTTGTTTTGTTTCACTTTCCATTTAGCTGATCTTCTGCAGGTGGTAGGTTCAGGAGATGGGCTGAATATTTTTTCTTAAAATGTTCTTCTTGGACTGAAGAACACAAGCCTTGGCTTCACATGCTGTCTAGAAAAAATACCTAAGGCAACTGAGGATCTGAAGCATGATAAACATCAGTTCACATCGTTTCAGTTGTTTATCAAAGCTACAGAATAAAATTTTAGCTAACATAGAATATGCTGCTGAAAACCTGTGATCTGAACAGGTATTTTTGCACACAAGCTGTGGTACATACTCAAAGCAATTTGTGTGTCTTTTTTATCATTTAAATACTGCTAATTATTTTTAAAACACAGAGGTCTGAATTTCAAGTTCTTTCACTTACACTGGTGCGCAGTTTGAGGTTACATGGGATTTTGTTTAAGCTTTTTAAGAAAACCATTCAAATGAAGGGGAAGGCTCATGTTGGCTTTCACAGGCCCAGGAGAAATGCCCTTGTGAGTGTTTGGGAAAGGTGCCAGCCGGGCACGCAGGTGTCCCTTCATTTGCCAGGGACAGAAGCACTAGCGGTGCAGAAGCCGTTACCAGAGCACATGGCGTGCCACCCGCGGGGCTGGCAGAGATGATAGTGGCCTTCCGTCCATCTCCCGTGGACCTCGGTGGGGCTGCCCGGGACTGCTGCCCGCAGCCATGCCTCTGGGGAAGGCAAGCATCTGACTCCCAGGAGCGGCACAGAGACCCCCAGCTCCCACCCGGAGCTGGCTGAAGGGTGTGGAATTGTGTTGTTTAATGACCAGCCGGGCAGCGTGCGAGGAGTTTGTTTCTCAACGTGGTTTTGCCACTGCTGCTGGGGCCATATCAGAAAGGCAGAGCCTGAAGGCTGAATCTAGCAGAGCGCAGCAAAAGGAATGCCAGATCCTGCATGCTGAGTGTTAAGACAGCTTCTGGGGAGAAATTTTTCAGAGCCCATCTGCCACAGGGTGCACCTTCTACACTGGTAGTTAGCACACGGGTATTGGGAGATGCTGCTAAGGGTCAGAGCATGCCAGCAAAGCCTCCAGCATTTTGGGTACTGCACAGTTCTCAGCTGATGGTTTGAGCCTAGGCTGTAGGAATGGATGTGGCTGGTTAGTAAATAACGGCAGACAGCATATAATGAGCTTTCTGACAGATAGAGAGCAATTAGTAAAATTTCTCGGAAAATCGAATCACCTCTGACATTTCTTGGTATGATAAGCATGATGTCAGGGTGCGGTGACCTAAGATGATGTATTATTTGATATTTTCAATATGTTTTTTCTCATTATTCATGAAAATTTGGGTTTTTTTCAGCCTTGCTAAACGAAAGAGCAAAAGGTAAGGGGGACATGCCTGACGTCTGTCACATCTGAGGATGATGTAGCCATTTGTTCAGTTTCATAAATATCACTGCTTCTTTTGATATTCTAGTATCAGGATCAGAGTGACTTTCCCTGCTGACAGCCAGGAAAAATTATCTGGAAAACCAATGCAAATGACAAACTTTAAAGATTCATGAGAGTCTGACCAACATACCTGCACACCTCTCCCATCCAAGACGAAGTGGACTAAAGAAGTGAGAAAGGGAGATAGACGGGAAACTTGTTTAGTGGTGGGGTGACATTCAACTGTCAATGTGCTGGAGGGAAACGAGGGACCTTATGGTCTCGGTCTTCCTGTGGCTGCAGAAGGGCAGGAAGGGAGGTGTCTGCCTTATTCCTGACTCATCCTGGCCATTCCTCATGTGATCTTCCCACCACCAGTGCTTGCTGGGGGTATGATCAATCTCCTTCCAGGCTGCAGGGTTACCTGGATGTCTCGCTGCAAAGACAAACTGGGTGCAACTGGAGGAGCAAGGGAAGCTCATTTCCATGTTATGGGTGGGAGTTGAGGAAGCACTGGTTTACTAAACGAAGCAGTGACAAAGTTTTCAGGAGCACCCATGACTGATCTCAGAGGTCTGGTCATATTCATGATATGGCCATGCAGCCAACCCTTCTCAAGCACAGAGCCATTGGGAGGCCATGAATGCTGTATGCAAGAAAAACAAGGTCCCGGGAAAGTTGTAATGGAATTCCTGAGGCCACTGAAGGGCTAACAGCCAGGAATTCTTCTATATGGATTTCCCAAGACTCTCCTATCTGCCTGATCACAGCCTAGCCCTTTGGCATGCCAGACTGCAGCAATTTTTCAGTAAGCACACAGATAAGGTCTACCCTGGGAAACAACAAATTCAAAGTCCAGACAGAGGAATTGCAGCTGTGTCCTTTCAAAAAACAGGTGCATTTTACATATATAGAGGGAATATATGTAAACAAACAAAAAATCACAAAAAAGCAGGCTTGCAGCCAACATCAAGCCTTCTGTACGTCCGCCAGCTGCAAGGGTTTTAACCTGCTGTTTGCAGAAAAGAGCTGACACTTCTGACTGTAAGTGTTCACCGCTCTAATGCTAATTCAGATCATCAGTGCACTGGGTCAGCTGGACCTGCTGGCAGAGAGGGAAATGAAAATTCAGATGCTTTGCTCTGTCTGTCTATCTGTCTGTCTATGTATCTATCTATGTATCTATGTATCTATGTATCTATGTATCTATCTATCTATCTATCTATCTATCTATCTATCTATCTATCTATGTCTAAATACATCTGTATTTGCTTGTGTGACCATGTTTCCGTGAGCAGCTGTAGGGCCAGAGTCTTGAATATGTTGCTGTAAGTCCGCAACTGTATCTTTGACCTCAATGGGTTCAAGCCCATCTACATCTCTGGAGCTGAAGGTGAGATTTTTGCCCCATTAGTTTGCCACTTCTGAAGCTACCTCCTGTCACCCCATGTGGAAGACATGAAATAGTAGACTGGTATCTTGATAGGATGAAGGATAAAGGGTGGGGGGGATAGGGCAACGGCTTCAAACCGGAAGAGGGTAGATTTAGATTAGATAGAAGACAGAAATTCTTCACTCTGAGGGTGGTGAGGCACTGGCACAGGTTGCCCAGAGAAGCTGTGGCTGCCCCCTCCCTGGCAGTGTTCAAGGCCAGGCTGGATGGAGCTCTGAGCAACCTGGTCTAGTGGAAGGTGTCCCTGCTCATGGCAGAGGGTTGGAACCAGACGATCTATAAGGTCCCCTCCAACTCAAAACATTCTATGATTCTGTGATCTCTCCTGTGCTGCGCTCCCTCAGTAGGATATCACTTGGGGAGTATGTCTCAGGCTGTGGAAAAAAAAAAGTAACCCTAATTGTTTCAGTTTCGGCAGTTCTTAGTTTTGTTGCCTTTGAACTCTGTCTGGAAACAAATACCTTTCTTCTTTATTTTCCTCTTGGGACTCTCAGTAGATCTGCTTTCAGGTGGTTTAATAAGAAACAAGCCTCTGTCGACAATGTTTAAGGAACATGATTAATTGCTGGAGTCAAGGGCTGCAGCATGCCTCCATGTAATACCTACAAAAGCAGGAGACAGGGGCAGGACTGTGTCCTTTCAGCAGTGGGGTTGTTCCTGGGTGCAAAAAAACATCCAAACATATCAACCTACATCACCTCAAGCTCTAAGATGTGACACTGAAAAGCAGTACTACTGCCCTGTTTGAGTCCTGTCCCCACAATGTTATTTTTTGCAGATTTACCACCTGGACTTTTCTTTGCCTTCCAGACTTGCAGCTGTGGCTGCACACTCAATGTCCAGGGCAGGGTGCACCAGGCACCTTGCAGCAGCCTAGCCACAAGGAAGCGAAAAGGAACCTAGAAATCTGAATTAGAGCAGTGATTTCCAAGCAAAAGGAACTCCAAAATGAGGTGGACAGATTGAGAGAATGATAATTTCCCCTGGAAAAACTGGAGAGAGACATGTTTAGGGCAAGAATACCTGTTGAATTATGTGAATTATATCCCCTGTAAATGCTATGGCATGCTTACAAAGTTTTGATTACTCATCCCACCCCAAGCTGAGAAACTGCTGATCCCCACAGAAAAAAGGGAAGACTTTGAAGTTTACTAACACTGGCATGTCACAGAGTGAATGAACCTGAAAGAGAAGTGCAAGCCCTTACTTCTGATATAGTAGAAAGCTGGCAAGTTCCTACAGATTTTTACTCCCAGATGACATCATTTTCTCTCTGGCAACTTGCAGCTTGCCTAGCACTGCAAGGTAAATACAGCCATGCCACGCAGTGCTGTCACTGCGCCCACCACCTCGGAGAGTGTCTTCCCGTCTTCCCGCTCTTAATCCGGGAAATCAGCAAACTGCAGAGCAGATGAACCTGCAAGGGCAGATCTGCAACCCCAGTGCGCATTGGCGTATCTCCCATATTGTGGAGACAAAGGTTATGCTGATTTATACCCTTTGAGGCTCTAGCCCAAGGTAATGGCGTGCTCCCTTCTGACTTCAGTAGGAGCAGTCACTGGTTTGCTTCCACTAGAACTAAAACACAGCTGGAACACGAAGTCCAAGCGAGAGAAGCATCAAAAGCTGCCTCAACAGCAGCGGTTAGATTTAAACAGTGCACACACCTTTAATGTTCCTAAGAGCCAGGTTTCAGATGTGTAAGTGCATTTTTTGTCTGATGCCAAGAAAACAGATGTGAGAGTTGTTTCTTAACAGCCACAGGCAGCATCACATGACTAATTCAGCATCTCCCAAAACTGGGTGCCTGCCTAGGCGTGTGATGGAAAGGTGGGAGGAAATCGTCTGGGTATGTACATTCCTTGTGCTAAGGCAAATTTAGCTCAGCAAAGCCGGTGACTAACAAATACCAAGCACTCAAGATCTCAAATCATAAAATCACAACACCTTGCAACCTGTTGATAAGCTTTTATAGAGCTTGTAAATTTTGGATGAAAAGGAAGCGTTATAGGGCTTAGAAGGAAAATTTCATCGTGGCCAATAGGTGTGTACCTCAGATATTCTGGTTTGGGATTGAACCATAGAGAAAGCCCTCTTAGGGAGTAAGTAATTTTTGCCATTCTAACCGGTCTAAGTAGTAATGCTAAAAATAAGTAACCAGCCTTTCTCTGCAGGTTATTATCTGTTTTGTAATTGCCCTGAAACTGATGTGAGAGTATCTGATGATACTGCCTGCTGGCACGGAGCTGCGGGAGATCACGCTCAGAACAAACTACCTCATAGACCATTAAACTAAATATTTTCATTTTATGAAAATGTCCTAACACTAATGATGGAACTAGGACATCCTCCTCTGATTCCCGTGTAATTTGTCATCCCCTAATTACCTAGCGAGGTACATACTTCAGGGGATGCTCCTGCTGCCTTGTCAACTTTTTACAGAGCCTTTTACGGCTCTGCTGTTGGCTGCCTGCTTGTTTCTCCCTACTTCTTGTCTCTGAATAGTCCTAGCCAGGAACAGAAATTTAAGCCTGTCAGCTCTGCAATGTTTCCTGAGCTACATCTGTGCTGCAGAACCACCTACTTTTGCCCAAGCTAAATTTTTGGCTAGACTTGTTCAAAACTGTCTTTTTCCATGGTGTCCTGAAAAGACGTGACAGCTGCTAGGTGGCTTGTTTCTCTGTACCCAGCACCTATTTTAATGTCTCTTGTTTTTACATTTGTCCTCCCGGGTCTTTGGGATAAGGCTTCTCTGTGTTGGTTGTGCCCATCAAATGGCTCTTGTTTTGGGCTGCAGCTTACAAGTGCTACAATAGCATAAATAGCAAATAAACATAGAGTAATATTAACAATGCAGTTGAAGTGTGTGTACCTAATTTGTGTGTCAAACTCATACTACAGAAATTTGTGGATGTACATTTGTGTAAAACACACAGTACTTTTCACTGAAATTCATTCCTGAAAAGCCTAGTCTATACAGAGTGTTATAATGGGCAAATTTTTATGAATTATGTTATGGACAAAAATATCTGAGCTTAATGCCAGGGTAAAGTTAAGTGCTTTCCCTTTACCTTTTTCAAGTGCTTATTAAAATTAGATATACATTTACCAATTAAAAATACACCTGACATGATCCATCAGATCATGGTTTATAAATGTTTTTGTCTCATTAAAAAAAAAATCCCATGCAAATAGCTGATAAAAACATTGCAGTGGTTTCAGTGTTTGTCACTGATAATAGACTACAAATTCAGGTTCCTGTAATGGCACCTTTCAGTCAGCTAGCTGTTGAAATGACTGCGGTGTAGACCTGTGCTATCTTTTTTTTTTCTTCTACCTTTTAATTATGTCAGTTAAGCTATGTAAGTCCCACTCGAGAGCCAAATGAAAAAGGCAGACTAAGAAATCCCACCCATGTCTGGAGTCTATGGCCTTTTAGGCAAAGATGCAGTTAATACGCCAGGACTGCTGCCGCACTTTGGGCAGCCCCTTTGTACAGCTGGTGGATCCCAAAAAGTGCAATGAGATTTTTGCCCCAGGAGTTGTTGTACTTGTCACTGCCTGAGTAACCTGCACAGATAGGCAAGGTGGACCAGGTCTACACCAAGCCAGAGGAGATGGCATGAACTCTGTCATCACCTACAGGTGAAGCAGGGCTTGAGGATGGTGCTTTTGCCAAAGATGCGGGGAGGTGGCCCATCCTGTTGTCTGCAGGACTGGAGAAAATGAAAAATTACCAACCTCAGACAAAGAGAGGCAAATTAAAAAATACCACTGGGAGAGACATAGGGGGAGCTAAGGACATAGGCAGCTGTGGTCTTGGCGACCATGCAAACTTGGCTTCCGGTGTCGTTCCAAGCTAGAGATGTCAGACTCGGGTAGAGTTGCAAGGATCTCTGAGAAGACAGTACCTGGGCTGGGGCATTTCACACTTAAGGGACATGCTATTTTTTCTAGTGACATCTGATCTCTTGTGTTTTATTTTGTAAGGAAACACAACAGCGTCTTTACACAGTCTCTTGGAAAGGCTGTTCTTATCCACGTCTCTACTTGCTCCTCTCTGTCCAAGGCTTCACAAAGGCATTTTGTAAGACAGAAGACTCAGCCTTTTGGGTGAAGATGTGCTTACACCCAAAAGCCAGAACTGCGCCTGAGGACAGAGTAGGAAAGGGGCTGCTGGGCAAACGTTGCACTGTGGTCATATGCCAAAGGTCCCAGGGTTAAAGGCAGGTTTCTTGACATGTGCTGGACCCTAGATGCACACAGACCCCTTGGGAGACAGGGACTGCATCTCCTAGTAGCTAGGTGATGAGCGTCAAGGACAGGTGGATGGATGCCAACACAGCTGCATCATTCCTTGCAAAGCTGAGTCATTACCAGTCTTGTTCATAAAAGTGGCTGCTTCAGGAGCATGCACAGCTTCACCTCATTAAATAAGGAAAATGGCATTTGAAATGAATTGTAGCTGCTTGTGTTCTTGCCCTGCCACACCATTGCGTACCCAGCAGTACATTAATGTGCACAAGTCGAGTGGTCACTTGTAAAAAACGAGACTGTGCTGCTGTTCAGCAGTTGTCATCAGTTAGTGGTATCTTGCAAGAAAGGGGAGACTGAAAAGCAAAGCTCATCAAAGGAGAGAGGTGAATGCAGCATGAACATCCTCATGACTCCCTTTCCTGGCCTTCCTCCTGGAAGCTCAGAGCTGCCACGGCAGCTTGGATGCTCTGCAAATGACCATTAGGTGGTCTCCCGTGTCCTTCCCAGCTTGTGACCCTCCACACCCTTCTTGCAGCCCTGACGAGGGAGACAGATTTTCTGCTCCTTCTTCCTTAAGTTCCTTTTAAAGTATCTTCATGGGTGATAGGACAGTAACTCACTTGTGTTTGTTGTAACCCCTGATGGTCTAAAAGCATGAGCAGGGCTTAGGAGAGATAATACAGTGAGGTCGCCTTGTAGGAGACTTTCAAGTAAATAATTATTTAGATTATATCCAGAGAACACACCTCTACGGGTTTTACCATCCTGAAAAAAAGTAAAACCTTAGAGAAGCCTGTAAGTGTAACCAGTGCCATTTGTTGTATCTTGGTCCAGAAGCACGTTGTTCTTTTTAAAAGGGATGACTTTATTTTGGACAAAAACTCAGAGGTTTCTATTAAACGTAGTGCAGTGCCTTTGTTTACTTAGCAGGATTTTTTTCATGCAGTGTGTTTCATCATTTCTGCTCTCATGCATCATTTTGCAAATCTTCCCTCATCACATTACCACAGCTCTAGGGGTCCTGAAGAAATGAGAATAATCATTCACTGTAATTAAATGTTTCATATTTTATTAGACACTACATGCAATATGCGGCATGGAGATCTCACATGAAAATGCCATATCTTTGTATATCTCCCTCACACGCCTGATCAAATCAGCTAGGGCAAAGATTTGTTTCCCTCACTACTTTTGTGTTGCAGAGGTGATGTATTGTATTGTGTCAGAGAGGCTTTATCATCCAAATCAGTAGCTGCCAAGAATGGCCTCGCTTGTGTCTCATCATGAGGTAAAAGGAGGTAACACAAAGTTGTGTTGTACTGGGAATGGCCAGCTCTTCTTACCAAGATGGAGACAATAAAAAAAGACTGAGGAAAGGCCCACAAAAGCACAGACCTTTGCAGCGCACCCTGGCATGGCAGGCAGTCCTCAGTCAAAGCTTTGAACAGCTCTAAAAGCAAGCTTTTTTTCCCCATCCATGGTTCAGTCAGCCAGGCTAAACAATTGAAATCATCCATGGAAGTCTCAGAAAGCTGTCAAGAAGTTAGGAGTTTGGCATTAAATTGTATCACTGGGATGATTTTGTGGCCTCAGCTCTCAAAAACTGAAGTATTGCTAGTGAATTTATGGGAATACTTCGGACGGCAATTTTCACTGTTGAAACATAAATTATTAAGAAGCTTGAAAGAACTAGCTCAGAAATAAACTGACTAAGTGCCCGCAACCAGTAACTCATAAAGAAAGGAGAGAGAATGATGTTAGCTACAAACGCCACATCTCCAGCATTGGTCCTGAAGGACCTGCTCAGGAGTTGCAAGGAAGTGATGCTGTTGCTCCAGAGCGAATGAGGCCTTTTCCCACATTTACTTACCTCTTTGGATGTGTTCTTTGATTTCCAAATCTATTTTTCTTAATCTCCTGTGTAGAAAATAAAAAAGGACAAACACTGTAAGAGCCACATGAAATGTATTTATTGAAAGCTGGATCTCCAGAGAGAGATAGAGGAAACCATGCAAGCTGCTCAGTAAAAAAAAATAATAATTTAGTAAGTTTCAAGAAAGCAGGACATTCAACATGACAAAAAATAAGAGGGAGGCACAACTTTAAAATTCAGAATGAAAACAAAGAAACCACATGAAATACCTATTCCAGCACAGAAGAAGAAATGAAAAGGGAAAAAACAACCATAAAGGAGATATATTAAAAATGACTGTAAACATAATGCTGAATCTATACCACCACAATAGGTTGCTTTGGATCTGTATTTTGAGACAAGAGCACATTAAGCTCCGGATATTGCCCTGGAAACCTGAGCTGGCGTTGTGTAGTTGGACAACTGTGTCCACATCACTGCTCCTGAGGTCCAGTGTGTGCTAGTGAGAGGGTGAGCATTTTCTGCTTTGTGCACTGCCGAAGTTCTCAGTCCTTCTTTGCAGCAGAGGAAACAGTCATCCTTTAATTACAGCGGGCTGCTTGAGTTGCAGGCTGCCCGTATCGTTAACAAGCTGGTTTCCCATGATACTAAATAGCATAGTCCTGAGGACAGGGCTGAACTGGGAAGCAGGGAACCTGTCTGCTCTACCCTGGCATGCCCTTGGCCTGTTGCGTGACTATGGGCATATTGTTCCACCTCCTTAACAGGATAGGGATATTATTGTGTTATACATGAGACACACAGAGACATATCTAAATATGTTTGTGTGTTTGTATGTGTGTGTGTAAATACAAATGCATAAAGTGCAATGTCTTTGGCCTTCTTCATGCTTAATGCAAGTTGTTTGTATTAATGGAAAACCAAACTGCATAGTCCATTTTAATTTTTTTTGAACTTAGTAGCTCTCTTGAGATGAACAATACTCAGGAGACACCACACAGCTACAGGACACTCCCTAGATGTTGCAAATGTCAGCAGCTGTCAGATCATGCCCTCCTGCAGCCCTGATGCACACTCCTGCCTGTGCAAGTGCTGGCTGGAGGGGATGCCACAGTCCAGCTGTGTGGCACTGGGGCCCATCTGTGCCACCATGCCTGGGTGCAGCATGGAACATAGCTCTGTTACCTCCATCGTTCACTCCTTCATAGGTTTTTGACCCAGAATGAGCAGCTGAAAAGGTCTGTCCCAGGTAAGACGTCCCATTTCCAATGTCAGTTCCGTAACAGCCATTTCACAGCCGAGATGCGCACGTGCCGTTGTCACTGCCAGCAAACCCATCATGGGCAGAGACAGCGGCTGGTTTTGGGAAAGTTGCTGGCTCAGCAGGTACTGACAAAATGCTAATTTTAACAGTTCATCCTTTTTTGAAGCATTTGAAAAATACATTGTGGTCAGATGTCTCATTTGTGTGAGAGGGTTTTAATAAAGTCTACAGTTTTGTGGCGTTCCCTCTCTGCTTCGCTGAGCAGGTTGAGACTCAGTCTGGCACATGTTTCTCTCTGTGGGACAAGCACCTAAACCCAGGATATTGTATTGGAAACCTCAACTGCCTTACACAGCAATTCTGTATAATGCTTTCCAGAAGAATAAAAAGGCAGCAATGGCGAGGCTGCACAAACAATATGGTGAATGCATGGGTATCTTTTTTCCTCTATGTTTGTATCACAACACATGTACAGACAAGTAACTGTGCTAAAGCACATTATTAAGGTTGCTGTATCAATTAATCAAAATATAGGAAATGCTACAATAAAGATTGCCTGTATGCTCTTACCTCTGCTGCTCTCCTGCCTAATGCAGCATGCACAGTTTTAAGAAGGTCACATATTAATTTTCCCATATACCTATGCTTCATTAAGTGCACAGGACAGAGGAGTCTCCTTAGTGAGCAATTATTCAGTGTTTTATTCCATCCTTGCTATCTAATACGAGGCTTTATACCTTATTTATTACTCATCCCTATAAATCCTGCTGTGAGGAAGAAGTTATTAACTGCTTTATAGGCTTTCCTGTGGTACTTACCATTATGAAACTGGAATGTTTCACAAACAATAATGAATATATCCTCCCACTAGCTCTGTAGGATGACGGTGAGAGTTATCTTCGTATTAGAGCTGGCAAGTAGAAGCACAGAATGATTAGGATCAGAAATATTCCCTAAGCTTAGAGACATTTTTGAGTATGTGGAGTACTAGACTATTTATAGCCAGACTTTTTGTGTCATTATTGGAAGAACATTTGTTTTACCCTTGAGCTTGGTCTATCTTGCACACTGGATGCTGTTGAAAGAAACCTATTGTGACTATGTACCTGAAGTTTGTACTACTCTGTAGTTGCTGCCCAGATGACAACTGGGTGTTCCTTACAGTCCACTGCATTTGGGTTAGGTTTTTTTTGTCCCCTTAGGCAAAAGATGAATTTTTTTTTTGTAGCTAGCAGGGGACGAACAGTGAGCACTTCCAGCTTAGGGTTTAGACCCTGAACCACTCTTGACATCTCCACTTTGGAGTCAGGGCTTTATCCTCATCTAGAAAATCCAGTCTATCCCTTTGAGGTTCTCATGCTTGTTCTGTCCTTGCTCAGTCTACCAATATTGCTGCAGACTACAAATGTAGCCAAGAAAAAATACCTAAGCAAGAAAACCACTGTTATAAGGCAGTATTGGCATGAGAACAAATAGTTATGAAGTTCCCACAAAGGCATTTAGGCTGTAATTTAAAGGAAGATGCTTAAACATCAGAGAAACATGCAGTGGCCTTCTACCTAGAGAATGGGCAAATAAAGGTGCTTTTAAGATGCAGGTGAGTGAAATCCCAGATGAGCAAGCATAGATGTGGTGCCTCCAAGAGCTGGGGCCGCTTTCGCTCCTGTGGACACTCATCCCTTGCTCCTGCTTAAGCCAGAACAGGCTCTTTGGTGTCCTCGTTCTCATCAGGTCCCTTCTGTCCTAAGCAGGGTGAGGGGCGTTTCTGGAGTGTGTGTAGCACACCTGGGTGGAGATCGGCTTTTTTGGCTTGTATGTAGTGTTCAGAGCTTTGAGTCCCCGGTCATGGCAGGCACAAGGGAGAGCTTTACTCTCCCGACAGACTTCGTCACCCAGCCACTGAATGTAGATGAACAGGGGACCCAAGAGCTCTGCAGATGTGAACATGCCATGACATGTGCCGGGCAGGTGTTGTTTAAATAGTCTCCAGGATTTCAGCTGATAAAATCAAGGTCTCCACTTAGCAGGGGTGATTTTTTAAACTTAGAAGATGGACAAATTTGGGAACAATTTCACATCATGGCAGAAGGCAGACGCATAGGGAGAAAGCACTCTTATTCAACTTGCCAAATCTTTCCCAAAAGTGGTAGGACACTTTGAGAAGCTCAGAGAAAAGACCTCAAGAACACTTTTTTTAACAAAGGCAAAGCAACATATTTTCCCTAGTTCTGTAATTTTAAGTGCAGAAACCCATACTGCAGAAACCTTATGCAAACAACTGGTGCAGGTAAACATCAGTCCAGGCAGTCAACCTTCGGTGTATTAGGAAGTGAAAATAGGGTCTTACAACGGGAAGTGTCTGGTAGCCTTAAGGGTGGGTGGAGCTACCAGCCCTACATGTAATATTTAATTTCACTACTCCGAAACGTGTTGCAAGTGCTGTGTGTCCTTGCTGCATGTCCTGTCATGTTGTTACACACCAGGAAGCACTCTCATTCTCTGTATTATCAAGACACTGAAATGGGGATGCACACCTGTATCTCATTTTTGGGGTGTACTCTGGCTACTAGACTTCACTAGCTGTGCACTGGATTGTGCCTGTATGGGTACAGAAGGAAACATTTGCGTTTGTGTGTGGATGCAGGTACACGTGAGCACGTGTGTGCATGCACGCATGTGTGCAAGATGCTGGGGTACTTACCACGCAACTGATTTCGCTTTGGAGCTATGACCGTGTCCTGTTATTCGACAAGGGGTTTCAGAGTGCAGGGTTTTGCCCCTCTGCCCCCCTCCCTGGTGGGGATGTGCCGCTTGCTGTTTGGGGCAGCTCCTCCCCACTGCCCCCAATACCAAAGGTGAGGGCATGGCCTTGGGGTCTAGATATTTCCCCCAAAAAGGGAGGCACAGCATGGCAAAAACAGCAGCACACTGCATGTGGCAGAGACTGTCTCCATGCTGGCTACTGTTCAAACAGTGTGGAGAGGATTGCCAAGGGAGGGGAGCAGCTGAACCACATTTTGGTATCACAACCCTTGCATCAGAGATTCAGAGAAGTGGAAATCCCTCCTGTGGGCTGCAGCAAAGAGAGGCAGGACCAGTAGCATCATTCGAAGTGGTGCAGGATCACTGCCAAGCTGAGGACATGGGCTATGTACACCAGTGAGTGTTTGTCCAGTCACCGGGTAAAGGATGAACTCCAATATCTGCCTGCATGACCCCAGCTCTCGTTCAGGTCTGAGGGGGCAAGAGCAGCTGCTCTGCGCAGGTCTGGGGCAGGAGCTGTGGGGTCCAGCAACCACAGCCTGGGGGGACTGAGGAGCAGCTGGGCAGGCAGAGCATCACCATGTGAGTGAGACCCTGCAAGATGGTGGTGCCCCAGGCTTTCAGGCGCATTGTAGGAACCATCTGAAAGTGTGATCCCACCTTTAAACAATAAACGTGCTGAAAGCCAAGTGGCAAGGACATTCACACGGGAAGGGAAATGTTAAATACTCCCTTCGAAGAGATATGAACCCTCATTTCCCACATCTCAGGAGACTGTCCCAGCTGATGTCCCCACTCAAGGCTGTAGAAAAACTGGTGGCACTCTCCTCTCCTCTGTGGCTGGTGCTGCTGCAGGGCAAAAAAAACAAGCTTCACCTGGTGAGCAAGAGAAGGGCCATGTGGGGAAGATGCAGGGAAGAGAAAATCCCAGCCTCTGTTGCCAACATTTCTTCCATGTTTCATCAATGGTTGTTCAATGTAAAACATAAGAGGAACGTAGATTTTGCTTAATTTGTACTTAATTAAGCTGCACTTAGTTTAACTGCACCCCTACATACTGGATCTGGCTCTGAGTCGTATTGTAGATTCTGGTAGTGACTGGGAAAGGAGTCTTTGACAATATCCTCTAAATGCCTTTTTAAGATAAAAATCAATTTTTTTCTACAAGCAGAGTAAATTACTGAGCTTTGTTCCTGGCACAGTGAATATAAAAATAACTTGGCCATAGTCTTGATTTATAAACCTATAGCAAATGAGAAAAAGAATTGCTTTAAAGTAGATCTTTTATAAAGCATCTACTTGGGATGGCCTGAAATGAAAAGGAATTGCTTTATCTAATCTTGCCAGGAAAAGCATTTCAGCACAGAGAAGTATGAAAGTGAATACTTGACCCTCCTTGGAGGCCAGTTTCCACATAGGGTCAGGCAGAAAGACAGCACCTGATGATGGCTGAGGATAAATCCAGGATAAAACAAGAAGGCTGATTGAGAGTTCAGGCTTTGTGGTTTATGCTTCAGCCTTATCACCACTGAAAGAAAATTGAAATGATTATATAGTACTTTGAACTTAATGGAAACAAGAAAGATAGCGAATGGTTGATTACATCTCTTCTTGAAGTCATTCAAGTACAGGCCATTGCCCATTAAACTGTTGCCAAGGCAGCATTAGCTGGCAGCTAGATAGCTCAGGATCCTTTCTCTCGCCTTCCCTGGTAAAGATTAACTATGTCATCTCACTTGCCTTCATCCTCAGAGCAGGACAGAGCAGAAAGTGCTGTGGGAGGTTTCAGTGCTTCTCTGTTGCCTTCAGCCTGGGTCCAGAGCAAGCTGCAATGAAAACAGCAGGATGCTCGGGCTCCCATGGGGATGGGGCAACCTGATCCACAAGGACATGAAAAAAACCCTCCTACATTTCTGTAAGACAAGCTTCAAGCCACCACTCCCCAAAAGTTCCTTAAGAGTAAAATTTCCAAGAATTACTGGTTTTTGTAGGAGACTCTCACAAGCATTGAGGCCTGGCTCATGATTGTGAATGCTCCTGCTTGGCAGCAACATTTGTGTGCTGGGTGCCCTGAGATGCTGCAGGAAGGCACTTGTCTGGGACCTGATGTGAGGATGTGGTAGGAACAAAGGTAAATTTTAGCCACTACTAAGAGTAAAATAAGTTGTCACACAAGTTACACAGTTGTCACTATTTCAGACCAAATGGACTATAAACTTGCCTGTGGTGGAACTTTAAAAGCCGTAACAAAACTGTAGTAGGGTAGAGAGACAGCGGAAAGAGGACTGGGATTACAGTGGCATTGTGACTGTGTTCAAATCACTGCACCTTCCTTGCACAGGTTCGCCCTATAGGGTCAGCTCAGTGCCTAGTAATGGCACCTTTCGTCAGCATTAGTTACATCACTGCAGAAAATGCTGCAGCTGGCCAAGAGGTGTCCTCCATGGCTCTGCAGGTTTCTGTGTGTCCACAGAAAAAGACTCTCCCACGGGGAGAAAACAAAGCTGAAGCTTGTGCTGGACTCCACTAAGAACAAAAGCACTCAGGGCTCAAAAGATGGGGAATAGAACAACTTAGCGCTGAAGCAGGCAGATCACTAGTGCTAAAGCAGATGCCTAGATATGTATCAGAGCTTATCATGAGCAGCAAAAGCGAAGATTTGAGCCTGTCAATCAGAAAAAGCAAGTGTGAATGCACCCACTTTCACACAAGGAACAAAAAAGCAGTTTTGATCTCACTAACATGGGGTTGTACTCTTTGTAAAAGACTTGACCTGGAGCTGATCTACCAGTCAGCAAAGTCCTCTTGCCTCCTGTTTCAAAAGAAGGCCACAAAAGAGAGTTGCACTACATTTCATTCTAAAAATAGCTAAAATCAGGGAACTAGTGAGAACATTATTATTCTTCCACTGCAGAAATATTTCTGAAAGGGAGAGATTGCTGGCCTGCTTATAGGTTAATTCCAAGTTCAGTCACAGGAATCAGGCACTTTTATGTGGATCCAACCAACCAGGAAGAAGTAGAAGGGGCAAAATTCCTCTTCAGCTCAGAACTAGAAAAGTCACTTCCAGGTGGCACATTCTTGGTCTGTTCCCACTAATATTGAGATAAATCAGAGTTTGTCTGACAGAATAGAAAGAGTGTCTGGGAACCGTTTAGGTACACTAACACTCTCTTTGAAGGGAGCACGATACCATTTGCTTTGCATGCTTACCATGTGGCTGGGTTGTTGCAAGTTGCTTGCTCAGATTCAAAGAGTGGCATATGCTAAAACTTCGTTTCAGCGTATGAGAACAGCCTACCTTACCTCAGAGCAACACCACCAGTTGTCCCTCACAGTCAAGGTCCCCAGAAAGGCTCCAGCTCCTTCCTCTGCCCTCCACATCCCCATGAAGTCCTCCCTTCTCTACTGCTTGCTGTGCCCCACCAGCAGATAGATGGGGGTCCTGGCGTTCGGGTGAGATGTGCCGGCTAGTGGAGGCATTGGTGCACTGAAAACTTACCTTCAGTGAAGAAATTAATCTTCTCCTCTGAGCAGTTACTGACTTTAACAAAACTAGGAATTAAGATTTTCTGTCCCTCTGTAAATGTGATTGCAACTGGCAGTGAGCTCAAAAGCTCAGAATAAAGATGGCCCAAGAGAAAGGCAGTAAAATCTTGCTTTCTTAGGAGATAGGTGAAATAGGGATAAAAATAACCAGTTTGTCTGCTTGTCGGTTGAGAGCTGTCAAATGCAGGCATACATCCCGGTTTTTCATTGTGAAAAGATGCCAGTTCTTTAAAAGTGTGGCAAAGAAATATATAAGTGCATGTGTATGCATAAGCACATAGGAAAAATTGGTGGAATAACTTCAAAACTGAGCTTAGACAATGAAGACAAAGAACAAGCTTTCTGGAGGCAAGCTCAAATCAGAGGCCTAGTTAGAATCTGTTCTGGACTTTATGGAAAAGATGATGCAGATCTAGATCCACATTCAAATGCCCTAATTCAGTAATGAACTCAATGTGACTCATGAAGCCTGATGTCTCTGATCACCCCAGGCAGAAGCTAAAAGTCACAGCACTAAGACTGTGGATGTCATGGATCTTGACTCCTAGAAGCTGATACTTACTACGACATCTGAAAAAAAAATGTGTTTGTGAAACTGCTGTGGCCTTGGGCCCCGTTCAGTTAAGCAATGTGCTGTAAATACTGAAGGTGTTCCAGGGTGTTGTTCATGTAGGAAGAGCTTCACCTTGGCACAAGAGTCAGAGGAGTCATGAGACATCTATTGCTTAAAACAACCTCATAAGTACTGCAGGGTGAAAAGTTGAAGAAGGAGTCTTCCTTCTCCCATGGCCCTTTGCAATTCTGGGTACCTCTGCTCCTACACAAAAATGATTGAGGCTAATCTCTTCCCATGGTGATTATTGGATCAGACTCCCCGCAGTGTGAAACCTCTGAAGCTGGTACGAAAATTTCCACTTTAAGCGCTGCTGAGTCTTTGATACTGCTTTTTCCTGTGAAGTGATTTGAGGTGGGGCTTTCTCCATCAAACTCTGCGCTCAAAAGCTCTCTGCTGCCTTGGAAAACGCTCCCCGGAGCAGCCATACTTCCCACCCTATCTAACCTCACCACACCTCAGTGGTTGCCTGCAGAGACTGCCTGAGGGTGGGTAGTTTGTACAGGAGGTGTGCGTAGGCAGTGGACTCACTTGCTGGGGATGTTTGAGTGCAGGGGTCCCACGGGCCCAGGAGGTTGATTTTAGCTGCACCTTTTCCCAGGACTGCTGCATTTTTGCTGTCCTGGGGCAGCCTGGGGTGCCTGCTGGATGCAAAGTAGGCACAACCCCCCGAAATGCTCCCTCTTAGCATTTTCCTTGTTGACGTACTTCAGCTCCTTCTAAACCATTGATGTGTCTGACAAGCTCAGAATTACTTGGCAACAGGGAGCTGGTTTGGCTTACCTGCTTCTTTCTTTATATATGACTTATTCCTGGACCTGCAGGACTCTTCTTTGTTTATCTACACGTACAGAGCCCTGTTACACAAATGCAAACAGGAAAACGTGTAGGTGTGTGGTAAGTGAACTCGTGCACCAAACTGACATTCCTCATTGTTTTGTGAAGTCATTTCCCAATGGAAGGATAATGAAAAGTGAAGTATTAAAGTTAATGAAAAAAATCAGGTTGAGAAATCAAGCCTTGAAACAGGAAAGATATTCCTGAAGTGAATGTTGCCAACTGTAGAACAATGATAATCTCTGTGGTCTTACTACATGTTGATGATAAACACTTCTCACCGAAAGTAGGAAGATAAGTGGGACAGAATTGTTTATGCAGTGGGATCTCTGATTTGGGAGATTTCCTGTGGTTTTAATGCTCTGTTTTTTAATCTTAAAGGTAGTTGTTTACTTCTATTTTTCTGCCATTTTAAAGGAAGAAAGAGGGAAAGCAACATCTGAACTACTTGGCACTTACAACACGTATATTCCGTTGGCTTCATCTGATCACAAAGGTTACAAGCTCCACCAACTGCTCCAGGAGAGCTTGTAAATTTTCTAAGTTAAATGAAGAGATTAGGTTTGCTGAACATGCAAAAATCTGTCATCTTTGCCAGGGGAGCTATTAAATCCTTTGATCCACAGCTGTTTGGCCTGAAGTCTCTCACAAGCAAGCTGATCTTTATTCCGTCCTGCCTTTTGCCAGGTATAATTCCCAAAACTATCTGAACCCTGGAGGAGCCTGAGTCCTGGTGACTTGGATCTTTGTGTGCCAAGGTCTGTATGGTGTGATTTGTCCCACCTGGTGTTAGCTCTCAGACACAGGGTATGTCATCTAAGCTGGCTGTCCAGCTCTCCCTGTAACAAGCAGAGATACCTGCGAAGACAGCAGGCTGGTCTGCCTTGGTGTGGGATGAGCACAACAGGTAGGAGTGCTGCACCACCCATCTCCTTTCGCTGATCATGAGGGCACCTGGAGAGCTAGCTTCCACTTAATGCCCCATGTTGATCAGGTAAGATGAATTCCACACAAAGTGCTAATCCAGATGATGGACAGATAGGCTGACCAGATGGGCAACCTATTTCAACAGCTATGTGTGTCTGGGATTCACTAGCTATGTGTCTTTATGTACAAGTCCTTTGAGGGCTGTGATCCAAGCCTCATTTCACCATGTGATCTTATGCACAAGGACACATGTATTTCTCCTTCAGGTCTTCTGAGGAATAGTCATCTGTTTATAACAAAGATCGCAAGACTTGTTGCATTCCTGTCTCCAGGAAAGGGTAAACTGTTCACTTTGCTATTATTTATTCCAGTTTCTTATGGGAACAAGGCTCGTGTTGTTTGCTCTGCCTGCCTATCTTCCTCTCTTTCAAGACCTCTTAGTAAACTGCATTCCGTCTTGCTTGCTTCCTCCATAGCCTCGCCAATATTCAGTTTTCAGATGCCCAGTGGCATGGCTTTAACACAAAAGGTGGACTGTTTCCACACCCCAGATTCACCTACAGCTTACAGGTTAGGACCGTCTCTTATGAAACGTAGAAAAATACGGGCTTGAGTTTTCTGGGTTGAAGAGCGTACTCAGCCCACCTCACCCATTGCCTGGACAAGGACTTTAGACGTTGAGCGATTATGTAAAAAACTCCCTAAATCTCTCCCTACTTCAGTTTCTTAGAATAAGAAAGGACACCCTTCACGTAGGATTCACATCTCCTTCATTCATGTCATGTCTCATTCATTCATTCATGTCTCCTGCTACCTTCAGCCCCTCTATGAGACAGGCCTCTGGTTACCTGCACCCAGAGGGATGTTTTAGGTACCTAAATCCAAGCATGATGACAGCTTTCAAAGCAACCTCTCTGATTATTACATCCTTTTATCTTAAGGATTTCTCTTAATCCCTTCCCAGGTGTGACAGGGGAGAAAGTCCAAACCTGACAGAAAACAGGAGATGCCTTACCAAAGATGGAGACAGGCACCATCAGGTATACAACTTCCCTCAGGTCGGTACCACCCCAGTGATTTCTGAGAAAAGTAGGACTAGAAGATGAGGCCGGATCCTTAGGAAGAGACAGGAAGGATACCTGTTTTTTGAACCCCAAAATGCACATTGGGCTATATGCTCCACTTAACCGAGATGTCAGTACTTCAAGTGCACTTTGAGTCCTTGATTTGCTAAGTCAGTCAAACTCTCCCAGTCTCTTGACACATAGTAGGGTTTTTCGTCGTACCTCCTCCGTAGGAATTTCTCTCTCCTGAATGTGGGACACTGGTCTTGTTCTTGATATTCCTGATTAGTGTGCTATGCAAGGCTGCTAACACTTCCCAGCATCTACTGGAAGTACTTTCACTAACAAAGTGTAGGATCACATTTGCATTTTATACAGCCATATCACCCTGGTGACTCAGAGTAACTCCTGTAAGTGAATAAAATTCCCCTTTCTTTCTCCTTCTCTGTCACTTTCCCAGATTCCTTCAGAAATGTAGCAGTGAAACCCCAGACTACTGCAGAAATCCTCCTGTTAGATACTAAAGGCATGATCGTGAAAAGGATGTTGAATTTCACACTACTACTATTATTCCAGACTTGCAGGTTTGCTGTTTCTACATGTACCATGTTCAGATCTCTTTCTGTGCCAAGCTGTCTCCTGCAAGTGGTTAATGAGCTAATTTCATCAACACGCATGTACTTCTTCAACCACAGTCCTTGATGGAAACAGCTGAAAAGATCCTGATTCCCTTGGGAAATGCTACAAATTCTCCTTCAGCACAACCCGTTGCAATCTCCCTTTAAAGCCGTTTCTTACTTTCTTGCTGCAGTTTGTGTGCTTTTCCCTTTTTTCCCCTCCCGTTTAACTGATAATTTCCCATATCACGAGTGCTCCTCTGACGTTCAGACAGCTTTGCTTGGCTGCAATTACCTTCCTGAAAGCCATCAGTCAGCTCTCTTGCACGGAAATGCATTAGGCTGGCCTGGTACCCTTCTGCTGGCAGGCTCACGCTGTTGTTCTTTCTCTGATTTTTCATTAATCACCACATCACTAATTATTCCTTTCCTTTAGAATTCGCCCCACACTCTTGCATACTATTACAATCAAGCTAACGTGCCTTTAGATGCAAGTTCACTTTCTTAATTACGGTTACTATATTTACTGTTCTCAAGTCATGTGGATGTCTCCTTCCTGGCTTGACAAAACTGCCTGCAGTGGCTGCCAGGTCTCCGAGCGTCCTGCAGCGAGGGATCTGCTCCCTGCTGGCTGAGCACATCCTGCTCTCAGAGTTTTGCTTTTCCCCCAAGGAAATATATTCTGTTTCCTGACACTCATCCCATATCTGTCCTCCTTTTCTCCAGATTTAATGTTCTTACAGAAAACCAAATCTGAGTTTCATTTAGCGTTTTCACACACATACACCAGCTCTAATCCTTTCAGTATAAAAACAGCACTTCTCTCCTTTAAAATCTTTGTGTTGCAATAGCTAAATATCTTTTTACGATTTCCTTTTATTATTACTATTTAATTTCCCCTGCAAACTTCTAACTTGGTTTGACTTTTGGCAACATTTACTCCAGCCCTGTGCTTCCTGGCTTCCCAAATGAAGTTTTCTTTGCTGATTAGCTCTTCCCTCCTTTCCAAACAGATGCTGTGCTGGACTTTCTAAGGTGGTTTTACATCCATTTCGGTCTGTAGCCCCTTCCTGCAAGTCTTCCTCCTTTCCAAGTGAAGTAAATTCCAGAGAGCTCCTTGCAGCTTTTATTGAATATCAATTATAGGTCTCCTTCCGCTGAAGTACCTTACAACTCTTTGGCCTGACTGGCCTCACTAATCAGTTCACCTTCTGAAGTCCATGCTCTCAAAACTGAAAATTTGACTTGTTTTCATATATGCCTCTGTTTTGTCTAAAACTAATCAGCTCAGTTTGGCTAGCAGCTTAGTTTAGCCCTGAAATTAATGTTAGTCATTCCACTTGATGTAGAAACTTGGATCTGTCCTGTTTAAATGTTCTCCAGGGCTGAGGGTGTAAACACTGTATTATGGGCCATGGTTTCAGCTGGTTTAAATTGCTAAAGCTCTGCTGGACTCTGGCCAGTCAAGTGGAGTCTCTCTTGTCTAAGAAGCTGAAGTATTCATCAAAGTATTTTGGAAGCAACTACAGTCTCTTAAATTACTAAGAAAAGAGATATTTTTGCCATCTTTCCACAGATGAAACTGCAATAAAATCTATGTTCTCACACTGTTTATAGTAGTCTCCAAATTAATTTACTATACCTGTCATAATATATTATCAATGCCTTCCATGTGCATTACCTCATTTGAGAGCCTCTTCTTCTTGTATATAGCAAATGGCAGGATAAATTTAATGTGATACAAATAACCTTTGGTTTCATTTAATGCTGCATACCCAGACTCTCCCAGTCCTCCTACACGCAGTGATTGCAAGTTAGCGCTCAGACAGAAGCAGCAGTAATGAGAGAGGGAGAGACCAGAGTCAATCTTCAGAGTCTCCATTGAGTTAAGCAGAGCAGGCTACAAAGGGGCCAGAGGCTAATTATCATATCAAAGTTTGACTAAGTGGTAGCACACTGAATTGGACAGCAAGATTACATAGTCTGAGAGTGTTAGATCCCCATCGCTTCTTCCCCTGCATTACACTCTACCACATCCCTGTCACCAGGCATGTCTAAAGGCACGCCAGAGGAAAGAAGAGGAGGACAGAGAAATCAAAAGGATCGCAGCATAAGTAAGATGTGCCAGTTGCCTCCAAGGGCATTTTGTAGCTTAGGACAAAACAATATATTTCTCTAAGGTTAAGGGTGAAGTTGCTCAATGCAAACTAATAATAACAAAGCCCATAATGGCTTTTCGCCACCTGCCACCGAACTTTAATATTGCCTGATAGCATGCTGTTACTCATTTGGTAATAATACAGCGTTAGCTGGTTCTGAATATTTGCTCATACTTGACACGTTTTGAACTATTTGCATGGGTAGCTCCTCTGAGCCGGGATTTAAACAAAGGGAGGCATGAATTCCAGCATTCAGCTCGTCCTTTCCTATTCCTGCATCTCCCAATTTATACCTGCTCTAAAATACATAACAACCTTATCACGGGCTGCTCGGTTCCTTTTAGTAGGTAGGCTAAGAGGACAAACGCAGGTTTCAGTGATTACCTGCCTGGTACAGGAACACAGGTCGGCAAACATTAGCCTAAGAACAAACCACTTCATTTTTGACAGGTATTATATGCTACTGAGCAAAACAAACCAGCCCTCTTTCTATTTTCAGCTCTCTGATTGACACAGTGCCTACTTCAGAATGACTGCAAGCCCGACTGTTGGACGCTGTGCGGATGGAGAGGAGGAGACCTCACACCTCTGACTGCTGTGGTGCAGGAGGAAGGGGCCAGAGGCAGCGACGTGGGGAGGAAAACGGAGGCAAAGAAGAGTTCCCAAAGGCAGGCGCAGCCCTTTCAGTGGTGGATGCCTGCTCACGCTCTGTGCATGCTTCATGATAACACCACTGTAACCATGGATGAACAAGGCTGAGCTGAAGAAAAATGCTTGAGTTTGAAAACATGTCCATTTTGCTTTTTTTCTCCCCTCCGAGTCATTCCTCTCTTAAGGTATTGAATCCAGCTCAGTGTTAGGCTAGTGCAACTCCAACTACTTGGGCGGCTCCAACACCAAGATAAACTCTCAGCAGTCAAGTAACCTGTCCATCCCCTCTTAGTGTACGCTGTTTCCCTGAGGCACAGGTCACACATAGTTTTCTAAACATTGAAAACCCTCAGAATAAATAGGAGTGTCACCAAAACTCAAATACTTCTTGATCCTTTATAGTTTATGCTGCATTCACTTCTGACATGGATTGTAGATTATTATTAGCCTTAAAGAGCAAACAACCCCCCAGTTACCCTCTTTTTCTGTTTTGTGTGCAAAACATTGTTTCCCCTGGAGGAAAAATCCAAGCCCCAGGTGCATGCAGACTAAGGCAAAAAAGTCATTCTAGTTTATATTTGTGCTATACCAGTTGTTTTCAGTTGCTCTTTTATTTATTTATTTATTCTGAAGGCACAGTCACCTATACGGCAAATTTTATCATGCTGACATGGTTTTACTTTTTCTCAGTTGCCTTGTGCAGACTCTGTAGAGGTATCCTGCAGATTACCTGGGGTTTCTGGGGTCCTCAATGTAAAAAAACTACCCACTGCACCATGCAACAGCACCGAGCTGAGGCTTCTGTGTGCTGTGGTTCTGGACACTGTTTTTTGCAGCAATGTTAGAAAGCTGAATTTTAACCTCTTTGGGTGGGGGAAACCTTATTTAAAAGCTGAGAAGGCTGTTGTATTTGGAAGTTAAGGCTTTTCCTTTCCTCACCAGCAGACAATGTGGGAAAATGGAGAAAGTGATATCATTAGGGTTTATTGAACCTACATAATTTAGGATAGTGGGAAAGTCCGACAAAATCTATTGCTTAATGTGTCGGGTTTATGAATTTAACTACAGGAGGTATTTAGGGGACTGTTAGTGTGTAAAAGGTGAAAGTGGGAATTTAAAAGCCCAATAGCTATTTCTACACTTCCGTTGATCCTGTGCTTCTTCCCTGCTGTGTCAGATAATCTTCACATAATTTAATGCATTTAATATTTATGTATATACTATAGAATACGCACAGAGTTCAATCTGACGATCTGCTGCCATTTAGCTTAATCCAGTTTGGAAAGGCCAGCAGAAGACACTGGAGTTAGTGCTGTGCTGGCAGTCCCCCACCAATTATCAAGCATTTTCCCCGCTGCTTTTCAGCCAGAACAAATACATCAATTCTTCATTTTCCCACATTGGTGCCAGCAGCTTTCAAGGAGAACAAGTGCATCTCCCAGGCTGGAGGCTCACCAAGTGGCGATGGCTGGACAGTGCTACCCTGAAAGCTCTGGGGAGAGGTTTCTCCTCCCGCCAACTTTGAGAAGCAGTGAGCCCATGGGGCCTGCCAGCGCTCTTGGCAAAGGCTGGGTGAAGGATGCAGCAAGTCTTGGCTAGCTCACTCCTGTCATCTCCTGCCTGGGAGCAACTTCTGGACTGTCCTTTCCCCTCAGGTGATTGCTCACAGTTTGCAAAGGCATGAAAATATTGGTATGCTGCTCACATGGTCAGAAAACAGCCTTCCTTGTTTTACAATTCACACTCAGAAGTAGTGCTTGGAGTGGGAGCAAGTCACTGCAGTGTAAGGCAGGGTGTGAACTTGTGGTGCATCAGCTGCACTGGGGAAAGCGCTGCACACTCTTGTCTGGTGGCTCTTTGCAAAAGAACGGGAGGCAGCTTCTCTCTACTCTCTCTCTGTCATTGTATGTCATGATGTGGGGTCTGGAAAGCTGCCTGCAAGCTCATCTGGCCACAATGGCAATGTGAAGCCTCGCAACCAGTCTCTGATGTCCTTTACTGTCCCTTTCCTATAGCTTGCTGTGTTGCTGTCATGCTGCTTTTTAGATGAATGGTGTAGGTGTGAATTTTGTTGTGGAAACTTTCAGCTATCAAGCTCAATCTTGATTGTTGTCTCGAACTGCTATTCCACTGCCTCATTTTAATCAGCTTCTATTGCTACAGGGATTTTAAGAACAAGCAAATATTTAGATGCAGGCATTCACTCACTTGTAGAACAATTTCTCTGATAAAGATTTGGCTTGATATTTTGTCCTTCTTCCTCGTGAGGAAGGGTATTATGACTCTATAATTTGTGCATACTCCCCATGTAGAAAACACAGCTCCTGAAAGTAGCAATAAACCAACTTTTCCTATCCATCTCCTTAATGGCCCTGTGTTTCTTCGTGGGGTAAGACAAAGCAATAAAAGAATTCCCTTGGAAAGTGTTACTTCTTTCAGCAGACCAATTTCTTTCAGCATTGTAAAAAACATACATGGAAAGGAAATTGTGCACACTTCTTATTCTGCTGGTACCTGAAGGAGCTTCTAATCTTTCCTGCCATTACTAATTCATGAAGGTTTGTTTTTTGTCTTTTATTAACAGGCACATAATAATGCTTAACCAGATCCATAGCTCCCAAGCTGAAAACCGTGGTTAGTAGCAGTGATGGTTAAGCCCTTCTCAGACTGTTGTTGTGTTTTTGTCCCTCCAGCTCATCACTAGAAATGAGCATTGAGCTCACAGCATTAAGAACAGGTTTGAAATCTGACATCACGATACTTTTTGCTGTGCTTGGGCCTGGCTGGTTAATTCCACTGGTACTGATGCGATGACAGACACTGGAAAACGAAGGATTCACATATTCTCACTGCTGTTAATGAGTCTTCAGTGGGATGTCAGGGATGTCAGCTGTGGAAATATTGGAAGAACTCAGTCCTGAGTGATTATTACTCTGCTGGACCAGTATGAGTGACTGCCTGAGAGCAGTTTACACTCATGGGGCCATATGAGGATCTCACTCATGTGTAAATTGTGTCTGCTTTGAAGCCAAGGAAATTCCATTAACAGGGAACAAATGTGAGATCAGAATCAAACACCAAAGAGCTGTGATCTTCCTACTGCTAAGAGGCAAGTGTAGGGATTTCATTTTTCAGAGGCTGCTGCTGTAAGAGCTGACATGTTTGCTTTGCATAATTGTGCTTGACTACAGCCGTACCCAGGGAAGGGAGTGGTGATGTTCAGTGCAGGCACACACATACAAAAGTGAGGGCAGGTGCCTGCAGGATACTGATAATAGAATAATGCTTGTCGGCAGAAGTGAAGATGTAGCAGCAGATCTCTGAGTCTCATTCACGTGCACTTTGAAGGCCATTGGCACAGCGGGTTATGGAAACAAAAAGTGTTATTATTCTACTGCTGCCATTTCCTGCCTCCTGCGTTGTTCTTTCAGACCAAACAGAGCACACGTGCCAAAGGACCTGCATCAAGCAAAGAAATGCAGTGTGAAGACGTGGGTCACGTTTTCATGTTTTATTCATACGTGGATTTAGAGAGAAAATGATCTGCCTGAGAGCACATGCAGGAGGATCAAAGTCACAGCAGCGAAGCCTGAGACTTAGCGTGGAAAGGTCAGGTGCAGTGCTGTCTGAACAGCCTGTTTAAAAACCAGCAGCTCTAAGATGGTCAGAAACCTCCTTACCCATCACTGAGTAGCTAAGCTTGAATCCTCCACCACCCTGTGGCAAGTTTTCCTCCTTTATACCTGGTGCGGGAGGCAGGAGAACTTCAGGCCAAGACAGCATATTTTCTGGACTTTTTATAAGTCTGCTCCAGGGATTCCTGGTTGCTTATTGCCCTTCTTCCTTTCCCTAGCTGTCCTGTCAAATCTGACAGTTGGGAGGTTTGAGGGGCAGCTTTGTTTTGCCTGCCCATATTTTTTTCCCATTTCTTCTCCCCAGAAGCTCAAGAAAACTAAATGCTGAGCTCCTCTCCCTTTTCAGACCACCAGGGCCAATGCAAATACCAGCTAATGGCTTCCTCAGCTGGAGCACCTCTGTCTCGGCAGAGCTACGCCTGCTTGTTGACTTTCCCCTGCGGGGAGTGATCTTTCTGTTCATGGGATGCTGGTAAACCTGTTAGGAGCACCATGTGCACCTCGCTTTAACCCACCATGAATAGTTTTTCTGTCAACATGGGCAGTGGATATAGATTAGATCATCTTCCAGATTGTTCTGTGGTTCTCTGGGGCTTAGGCCAAGATAGCCTGTTTCAAGCATCATTTGACCATGAAGAGTTTCTTAAGTATTCTTTCTTTTCCCTGGGCTTTGCTGGGGGGCAGAGACTGTCCTTTAAGCTGAAGCAACAGCAGCACTTTCTTCAGGAATGAAGAATGGAGATTTTTATTTTATCCCAGTAGTGTGATGTAGGATTGAGATTATCGTGCTGAAATCGGCTCATTTTTCTCTGAATTATGCTCTAGAGCTCCTTACATTTTCTCACTGCCAAACACAACAGTTGTTCTGACCCCTGCACCTAGCATACTGCTGGGCTGGGTACAAGCCGTTGCCGCCCGAGGTCCAGCCCCAGGGAGGATGAGGAAGCTCCAGTACCTACCACAGCCGTAGGCTGGGCGCAAAGGGCCACCAACAGCCCTGCATCTGCGGCCAGTGATGAGGCTTCTGTCTTCCCCATATTGCAGCTTTTATAGCCAGTGAGAAGTGGTGGGTTGTGTCGCTAAGAGTCACCAGAAATACTGAAGAGTCTGTAGGATGGTAATGGTGTGAAAAACGACACCGTAAAACACGCTTGCCTGCGCCACGGTTCATCAGTTTTTCTCTGGCTTTGAAAAGGGGAAGTTGCAGAGTGGGACACGTGCCCTGACAGCCGGGGTGAGCATCCCAGGGCAGGCACTGGCAGCTCTGCTGCTGTCCAGCCACCTGCCAGAGGTGAGGGCTGGGGGACGGCAACAGCTCTTGGCATGGCCTGCAATGGGGGTCTCACTCACCCGGACTGGGTGCATTTCTCTTCTGACAGCATGCAGAAAATTTTATTGTCAAAAGAGCTGCTGGTACAGTGCTAAGGATATCCCTTTATTTACTGGCCAAGAGCTTTGTATCATAGAAGCCGCAGTAAGAAAGTGTTATGGGTTTGCGTGACAAGGATTTGGTAGCAGGGGGACTATAGGGGTGGCTTCTGTGAGAAGCTGCAAGAAGCTTCCCCCATGTTTGATAAAGCCAGTACCAGCTGGCTCTAAGACGGACCCACCGCTGGGCAAGACCAAGCTAATCAGCGATGGTGGTAGCGCCTCTGGGATGACGTATTTAAGAAAGGGAAGAAAAAAATTGGGTGAGACAGCAGCTAGAGAGAGGAGTGAGATGATGTGAGAGAAACAACTCTGCAGACACCAAGGTCAGTGAAGGAGGGGGGAAGGAGGTGCCCGAAATGTTGGAGAAGAGAGCCTTCCCTTGCAGCTCGTGATGAAGACCATGGTGAGGCAGGCTGTTCCCCTGCAGTCCATGGAGGTCCACGCACGGTGGAGCAGATATCCACCAGTAGCCCATGGAAGGGACCTCACGCTGGAGCAGGTGGATGCCTGAAGGAAGCTGTGACTTCTTGGGGAGCCCGCGCTTGAGCAGGCTCCTGCCAGGACCTGTGGACCCGTGGAGAGAGGAGCCCACGCTACAGCAGGTTTTCTGGCAGGGCTTGTGACCCCGTGAGGACCCACACTGGAGCAGCCTGTTCCTGAAGGACTGCACCCCATGGAAGGACCTATGCTGGGGCAGTTCGTGAAGAGCTGCAGCCCATGGGAAGGACTCACATTGGAGAAGTCTGTGGAGAACTGTCTCCCGTGAGAGGGACTTCACGCTGGAGCAGGGGCAGAGTGTGAGGAGTCCTCCCCCTGAGGAGGAAGGAGCAGCAGAAACAACGTGTGATGGGCTGACCATAACCCCCATTCCCCATCCTCCTGCGCCGCTCGCGGGAAGGAGGGAGAGAAATGGGAGTGAAGCTGAGCCTGGGAAGAAGGGAGGGGTGGGGGGAAGGAGTTCTAAGATCTGGATTTATTTCTCGCTATCCTACTCTGGTTTAATTCGTGATGAATTAAACTCCCTTTTCTCCCCACGTTCAGTCTGTTTTGTCCATGATGGCAATTGGTGAGTGATCGCTCCCTGTCCTTGTCTCGACCCTCGAGCCCTTCATCATATTTCCTCTCCCCTGTCCAGCTGAGCAGGGGAAGTGAAGAAGCGGCTTTGGTGGGCACCTGGCATATATCCAGGCCAAATCAGAACCGAAAGCAACAGCTCCTGTTGAGAGACAAACTGAACAAAAATGACGGGCTGTATTGAATTTGGCACTGGTTTGCAGGGTTTGTCAGGAGGAGGGATCGAAGGGGCTGGCTCTGTCATTTTGTCTGATTTTCTTGAAGCATGGCACTGTGTAAATGATTGAAGGAGGAGGTATTGACTTACTCCTCCTGCCGCCATCCTAAAATATCATGCCAGTGAGATAGCTCTCACTGCAATTTATGATCCCTCAAAAGGAGATCAAAATGTGGTTGAAAAAACTCCAGCAACAAATCAGAGGAAAGGGAAGATTAGCTGCCTGAGAGGCAGGCAGTCTCATTGTACCCATGTCCCTGCTTACAGTCAGACAAATACCACAATCCGGCTGTGGCTCCTGGAAGAACGAGTACATTCATCTGCAGAATTCAGCTTTTGTTATGCAGGATTTTTGTACTTTTTTCTAACCAGAAAGTTTGCTTGCTATGAGCCTAGTGATCTGACCTGCTAGTGAGAGAGTTTTTGCCTTTAGCAAAATATTTTCTTGTGACCAAACTGAAGGTTGTCTGCGTGAGCCCACTCACACCTGGAATTTTCACCCTCCCACACGCAGCCTCGATGGCAAGAGGAGAGTTTCAGAGTGTCCTGCTGCTCCTATCCATACATTTGCATGGAATTTCCCAGGGTATCTCACAGGTACTTCTTTTTTTGACTGAGAGGAGTCTTTCTAGCTAGTGAAAGTGATAATGACAGCAACACTGGCACTTTCACAAACAGAATGACGTGAAAAAAGTAAAACTTACTATCCAAGTTACTTGCAGTGAAATTGTTTGCTTCCAAGAATTAAAATACAAAATCCTCTGCAGGCATGCAGATAAAGTGGTATTTTAATGGTATCCACTATTTATTGCTGTAAAGATAACAATGAACTCCTGTTCCCAATGAATCAGGTACAATTTTCACTTGGTGAAATATCTGCCCTTTTGCACCCATATTATGAGGAAATACATAGCAAATGTCGTGAAGGAGGTTTGCTACCCATCCTGCAGGGATTGCAGGAGAGGTCCTCACATATCGGCAACAGAGCAGAGAGAATAAACCCAATCATGTTATTGCTTTATGGCACTGGCTACAGCAGTTTGACATAGATTTTCTTCTCTTTGAAATCTATCTGAATAAAATCAGACCCTTCTCCCAAACATGGCAGTGAAGTATCTGCAACACAAGACAGTACAAAATTCAGGACAGTGTCTAATCATAGTATTCTGTGATTTTACACAGATTTTACACAGAATTTCTAGATGAAGAATCAGGATTCCTCCAAGGTCAAAAGACATTTTTATGATTAAACTGCAAGAGCTGTGGTTCTGCAGCTCCAGATGGAGACCACTTGCATTAACCCTACAGCACGTAAAAATCTTGTCTCCACTTCCGTAATTGAATAAAGGATCTGCTTTACTTATCTTGTGAGTATTGTAAAGATTCATTCATCCTCACATCATGTAGCACTTTGGAAACTGGGGTACTATGTCCACATACAAAATACTGGAGTACTGCCAGTTACTGTTTACACAAGACAAATCTGGACAATGTTTTTAATGGTAGAGCTTAGTATGTCCTACAATGCAGAAGGTGAGTTGAGGTTCATACAAAACTGTGCTGCTTCCTCTAAGGGTTCCGGACATGAGAGTAGGAACTGCAGAAAAACAGAGTGAGGGAGTGCAAATGGAGCAAGTACAGTTCAAGTGCGATCTTTCTTTACAGACATTGTCTGCTGAGGATACCAGTAGGTAGTGATTCCCCACCAGTATTTCAAGCAGCACAGCTTATACTGTTTTTTGAAACATTACGTAGATTATAGAACACTTCGAGCAGCAAAGACCTTGTGGTGTACCTGAGAGTGCTGCAGAGCCCAGCGGTGTGCCTTCCTCTTGTTTTGACTGCCTAAGAACTGCTGCAAGTGAAACACATCAAATTATGATAATCGTAACAGGATATGGCAGAAGGAGCAAACCCTGTAAAATTCTTTCTATCAGGCTATATTACTGGAACTCATTTTCTAAATCTTCTGTTTAGAGCTGAAGGGCATGAAATATCAATTTCTTTCCTTTAATTTGAAGATTTCAAAGGAAAAGTTATTGCAGTGATGCCAAGGTTGTAAATATCCCAGCATGAACTTTCCTAGAGAGGTTACAGTGTGTAGGGGAGGCTTCGCTCCAGAAAGTAACATGGCATTTTTCTCTCCCAGATGGGACATGGGGAAGCATGGATAATTGCTCTCCTAAAGGTTGTAATCACTGTGAAACTGGGACCTAAAGATTTACCTCGTGCTTGCTGTTTTCCAACAATCAACTAATCCTGTAGGGTCAAGACTGATCAACTTTTGCACATGTGTGCAGGAGAAAATGAACTTGGGAAGAATTTTGTCCTTGCACTTACATCTGTGGGGCTGGCCACAGCTGAAGCTTTGGTATCCCCAAGGCCTGAGCACTGCTGACCGCTGATATTCTCTAAGCACAAAAATCCGTGCCATACCCTGGAATTTTTTGTATTGGCTGTAGGATGTGGTTAGTGGAAAAGGAAGCATATAAAAGATAGTCCATAAGCTCATTTAATTCTGCATAGTAATGTCATCGCTCAGTCACGTGGGAGTGCTACGGATCCTTTGCAAGATCCTATTTCTATTTAGGGACATACCTTTAAGAGACAACACTGGATTTTCATCAACGGTTTTCATATTTGGATACAGTTATTCTGCTGAAGCCAGTGTAAATAATATTCCAACCATTAGGCAGTGTTACCAATGTACCTGGAAATTCTCACTTTAAATTGCCATCCTAAATTCTCATATGAATGTCTAAGTGACCAGCCTGGGAAACTGCTGAGCAACCAGCAGCTCACAAGGGATAACAACCGATCACATGGGATGTGACCTGATCTGTGCTGGGAAATCAGTTGCAACCTTGCAGCTGCAGTACTATCTGGAAAACACTCGAGGAAAAACTACTAGCAGATCTTCTATTTTATATCAGTATTTGTAGCAGTTCAGAAAGGTCCTCTTCCTTGTGGTGCTGCAAGTGACAATATTTCCATCTGGGGTCAGAGGATAGGGTCATGAGAAGCAACGGCTCCTAAGTTGCAGTGACATTTCCCTATCCCCAAAGTCAGGTGACTGATACTATTCAAAAGCCAATTTACAGGTCAGCAATGCCACGGTAATACTTCAGGTACGTGGAGAAGTGAGACATGGGTGAGTTTTCCTTTGTTCTATTAATAAACACTGAATAGCTTTGAATTAAAGATTTCCTCATACTGTGAGCAATGCCATGAAGAAGTTATGCTGCTGGCCAACCTTACACATCAAAGTGAAGGTGTCTTACCTTAATTGGCAGGTAAAACAGACAGCAAGTGACCAGATGCTGCCTGCTTTGAAGATAACGATTGAAAATCATAGCTGTTTGTGTCAAGCCAACACCCTTTGCTCTGCCTCCTCATGACTGTTGTTGAGATGACAAAAAGGAAGGGTAGGAGCCTTCTGTGCTAACAGCTACATCTGAAGAGCATCCCGTGCTCCTGCCTCTGGAAGGGGAGGAGGACGCTGTGCAGTTAGTATTGGAACCACACGGAGGCAAGTTCATCTCTCCCGCTTTCGGCTTCAGGTTGCTCTAAAGGCAGAAACTGTTTGTTTACCCAAGGAAGAGAAATACCGAGTACTTTTACTTTTTGTGACAGGAGTGTCTATTCTGTACTTTCTCATGAACACAGAGCTTAATTGAGAGGCAACTTTGATCAATTAAACCCAGAGGGAGAGATTTTAAAAACAGCTGAATGAAGCTGACCCTCTACATCCAATTTTCTGAAAATTGAACTATTGATAATGAGTTACGAACATCGCTGGAAGATTAGTCATTTATTACAAGAGAAACAACTGTCAATACAAAGTGAGTTAACCATGGAAAGCCCTTGCCCCTTAGTTACTTTATTTTCAATTTATCTCACCTCCAAAAAATGCAGTCAAAATTCTTCCTGCTCCTTGGGCATTTGATTTCAGCTTTCTGCAAGACTGTTGTGACTAGAAGGGAAGTACTGCTGCTTCCAGGTAGGCTCGCACACATCTGCACTGTCATAATCCCTAAAGTGGGAACGTTTCAAAGATTAGTAGAAGTTATCTTCAAAGGGTAAGCAAGGAAAAGGATTGTCTTGAGGCACCGAACAGCACTTTCACTGCAGTAGGATTTTACTGTTCAAGATTGCTTTGAGAAACAACCCTTTACTTCTTGAATTCTATCTATACTTTACAGAATAACTCAAAATGAAGGTCTTAGATTTGTGTTTTCAGGCATAGTTTGTTCGCTGTGATGCATTTTTGCTGCAGATATATTAGCATCAATATTGTAGAGAATTTTTGGCTGGGCATGGTAATACTTTCCAGTTGCACACATGCCCTGTTAAGGAACTGATTCAGTCATGAGGACAGGTTAAACATTTGCATTAACACCAGTTCAAGTGAACTGTCTTATACTTAGTTCTTACACTGTCACCATAAGAACTAGGTAAACACGTAAGAAGATACTCTGGCACCTTGTTGCAAGGAGTTTAACAGAAGGGAGGTACCTGTATCTGCTTTAAAAACAGATCCTAGAGGGAGGACTTCTGAAAATATTCTCTGATCTTCACTTGTGCAGACCCTCAGATCCTAGAGGCAGGCTTCTCACGCTAATGCCTTCCACAAGCTCTGGTGTAGAGGTCAGTTTATAAATGCATATTGTTAATCTACTTGCAGTCTCTGCAGTGAAGCTAAATCTGCATCAGAGCCTGAAATGAGTGGTGTAAGTGATCACACTGTATCAAACTGCACAGGGAAATTTAAACAAAGGTTTTCTAAAAGGAAAAGTGTATATTTATTTTGCTTTTTGCTTTCCATTACAAATTTGTAGTGACTTGTTAATGCTGTTTATTTTAACTGCTGACTGAGACCTTGAGACTGAGACATTCTTTTTAAGGCTGGAATAGTGAGAGCAGCAGCACAAACTTAATTCCTGGCAATGTCCAGTAGCTGATTTGATTTATACAGGCTATGTGGCATTTACAGCACATGTAAGAAGACGAGGCTTGCTCTGTGGTAACCTAAAGCTGCCTTTGACATACAGTGAATCTATACAATCAGACCAAAGGTGGTTGTATAAAAAGTTACAGTGTAACTCATATTGAAACACGTCAGAGGTTAATGTTTTGAACACAGGAGGAAAAGTCATACCTGATTAAGAAATTTAATGTCCATGTAATTATGGTTCTTGCCAGACTAAGATTTGCTAATAGAGTATCTCCAGTGATACTTCTTCTCTGCTCGCTTGATGGATTAACATAACCAAAAATGAAAGAAAAGGATAATAATAATAATAGAAAAGACTTCATGATTCTTTTTATAAATTAGGACTGCATGAGCTTGCTTTGTCTGGTAATACCAACCTACCTCAAAGTTAGAATGTATGGCTGTCACCCTCATACAGCAGGTTTGGTTTTCAGCTTCAGTGAAAAGCATCTTACTGTTTCTTATACAAAGTCGAGCCCAGGAGAATTACATGTGACTGCTGTACCTGATGGCAGACCTCTGGGGAGTCTTTTACAATTAGACACATTTTCAGATGAGCTCTAAGAAAGAAATCAGGCAATTTGCTGATATTCTGCAATGCCTTTCTTGAAATAAATGGAACAGATGCCACCTTAGAGTCTGAGTTTTATTAATTACATTATAAGGCATGTTTTGCTTTTAAAAATACACTCTCTGCATTGGCCTGCTGACCCTGGGAATTCAAACCTCATTATTCCAGTTTAAACACTTGCCAGTGCTTAGACAGTTAACAAAGCTAAAGCCTTTCCCAGCTGAACACCAGATTCCCTGGTGAATCCAATCAGGCTACTTTATTCCGGTCTTTTGAAAAGTCAGGTCAAATAGCTGTTCGAATTGTAATGATCTCCATGTGAATTATGGTTTTGATAGCAATTGCTGATACCCATTTAGCTTCCAGACAGACATACTAATAGCTTGTCTTCTGCCATATGCAGTGCAGTGCTGCTGCTGCTGATTTTTCATTCACATGCAAACTTTTAATTGGGTAAACAAAATAAATATGATAACCATGTACTATGCTACTTTGGTGAAAGTGATACCAGTCTCCTGTCACACTTATTAGAAATTTTAAGACTTGTGACTAGATGGGTGGCTAAAAGGTGCTGTCTATATCCAAAAAGCTGCAGTTTGGAAAGATGCAGAAGGAGCTCTTGGGTCTTTTCAGCTGCAATTTCCCTGATGTGAAGAGCAATGTCACAGAAGGATCCCAGTAGGGGTAGAGTAATCCTTAAGAGTTTCTCGACAGACTGTAGGGGTGATAAAGGTTTTCATCCTTCTTTTTCTTTTTTTTAGTATTTATTATTTGATTATTTTTTTACATCACTCCAGCCAGCCAGCAAGTAATGGAGGATGAGCAGCAAGGGGGCATTCAGAGTCTGACCATTTCCATTTTCAGTGAGATTAACCTTATTGCCTTGAAAACAGCAGTAATCTATTTAAGTCACTATAGTTATGCCTGCTTCCTGCAAGGTTAAATTTTGTTGGTTTTTTTTCAAAAATATCTAGCTGTCTCTTACAATATTTTCTTTAGCAGTTGTTGCCATAGTAATGTTCTTCTAGATGGGAGTCTAATCTTCTGCAAACAATGAGAATAGCTGCCTTTCTTTAGTCAGAAAGTCTGCAAATTAACTATAATTCCAGAAATATAATAGTGTATTTCCTTTTAAAAGGGTAAAAATAGATATACTTTTCTCTTTTTGCTTTTCCATTGTACTTTGCATAATTTTTTTCTGGAATAACTATTCTGTTACCTCTTCAAAGGAGTATTTGCACTAGAGCTTTTTGACTGACTTTCATCCCAAATCTTCAAAAACAGTGGCAATACATATCTGCTTTAAGTGAAGCAGTTGATTATACGCTTTACTAAACCAGGTCCTAAATAAAACTGATCATGGTTAAAGACCTACTGGAGGAAAAGGGCTGGTATGAAATTCTCCTTAGGTAGATTTTGTAGGAGTATGGCACAGCAAGCTGGAGGACAGCTGTGCATCCCAAAGAGACCACTCCTCACCAGAAACTGGCACCTAAAGAGTTAGGTATTGGCAGTTACTGTACTGGGGACATTTATGGTATTGGGATGCTTGCTGTAGTCACCTGCTTGGAGAGAAGGATCCAGAGCATTCAATGGTTACTTTAAACAGCTGTGCCCAGTTGCATACAAAGATTTGAAAGGTGCTAACTTTACTGGTAATGCAATGCCTCATTTGAGTAACAGTGTTACCATTTCCCTTGATGTTCCAGAGAAAACAACTAGCCAAGACACAGAGACTTACACTGAGACCACTGAGAGTGTTGATAATAAATTTATCTAGGAATGTATACGCTGAGTGTTCTCCTAAGTCACAGAGCTGCTATACCTTACTTGGAGTGAATTCAGTGTAATTCAAGAAATATGGAGACAGAGGGCAAAATATATTGCAATGCTCCATTGTTTCATTTACAGTGACCTCATAGACATTTAATGTGCTGAAGTGCCATAAAAGCAAAAGTCCCATACGGAAGCATATCTTGAACGGCTTTCTAAGACTCAGTCAGTGTCTGTTAAATGTCATTTCTGTCATCATGGTACGTCAGCACTGGCACTGGAAGGCCCCAAGTGCAACACTCTCACCTCTCAGTGCAGTGCAGCCATACCGTACATCCCCTGAAATGGTCAGCAGGCACTGGCTGATGCCTGGCCATTGCTGCCGCTGACACATACATACTACACCTCCCCTTTCAGCCCTGGTGCTGGCAGACCATGCTGTTCAGAAAACTCAGAGGCCCCTGGTTCACTGTAATATGTGACCTAAATATAGAGAGGGTCACGATCTCAGCTTTTCAGCTGGGGTCACTGCGCACTCTCCATGCCCCTGTTTTCACCTCTGCTAAAGGTCTGTAGCTCAGGATCCAGGGCTAGGAGGAGTGCGATGCATCCTGCCAGCCATCTGTGGTACAAGCTGTGCCTTGTCTTTTCTAGGGCTTTACAGAAGAGTTTTAATTACACCACTGTTAAAACAGAAAAAGAAAAAAAACCACAACAAAAAACCAGAGAGAATTAATTAGTTCCCTGTCTTATTACCAGCGTAGATATGAATTTTGGCTTCCAAGTTAGCCAGTTTGGGAGCAGCAGAATAATCTGGACATTCGTTTTAGCAGTCATGGATTTCTGCCCTGAAGATTTTGTTCAGATTAAAGCAACTTACTTGTCACCCAGCCGTCTGTGCTGAATATTAGTGACAGATGGAGAGAGGAAAGTCTGGATTTTTCTGCTTTCAAGGAACCACAAAAGCTAATGAGGTAATGTTAATTGTTCTGTGGCTGTAACTGAAAAAGGTCTCTGCACAGCAAGTACATTGCTTCCTCTTTCTCTTGAGGGTGAAGAGAATAGTGTATGAAATAAATGCAGCTGAGTAATTATGTTGGGGTGTGATAAATCAGATATTCTTGTGTAAAATTATATGCTGGGGTAGGAGATAAGGGGCAGTTTTATTTTTTCCTATTAGAATAGTTAGCAGTGAAAGTGCTGCTTGAGTTACGAAAATGGCTCACTTTCCAAAAGAAAAGTATTTTCAGATGAATTTAGTACACACTAAGCCTTTTAGAAAGCAAGAAAGACATCTTGTCAGATATTGGTGACATAAAATCCAGTTCTCCGCCCACTTTTCACTCAGAGAAGTTTATCTGTGCAGTGCAGTATTCTAGACAAACACAGCAGTGAATGTTATTTCATGATGAAAATCCTCATTTCAATAGCTGTTTTTCTGTCACAGAATCACAGAATGGTAGGAGTTGGAAGGGACCTCTGTGGGTCATCTAGTCCAACCCTTCTGCCGAAGCAGGGTCACCTACAGCAGGCTGCACAGGACCTTGTCCAGGTGGGTCTTGAATATCTCCAGAGAAGGAGACTCCACAGCCTCCCTGGGCAGCCTGTGCCAGTGCTCCGTCACTCCGTAAAGAAGTTCTTCCTCATGTTCCGATGGAACTTCTCATGCTTCCGTTTGTGCCCGGTGCCCCTTCTCCTGTTGCTGGGCATCGCTGAAAAGAGTTCGGCCCCACCCTTCAGATATTTATAGGCATTTATAAGATCCCCTCTCAGCCTTCTCCAGGCTAAATAAGCCAAACTCCCTCAGCCTTTCCTTGTAGGAGAGATGCTCCAGTCCCCTAATCATCTTCATAGACCTCCTCTGGACTCTCTGCAGTAGTTCCGCATCTTTTTTGAACTAGAGAGCCCAGAACTCCAGATGTAGCCTCACTAGGGCAGAGTATAGGGGGAGGAGAACCTCCTTCGACCTGCTGGCCACACTCTTCTTAGTGCGCCCCAGGATACCATTGCTTTCTTGGCAGGAAGGGCACCCTGCTGGCTCATGGCCAACTTGTCGTCCACCAGCACTCCCAGGTCTCTCTCCATAGAGCTGGTCTCCAGCAGGTCAGCCCTGAGCCTGTGCTGCATGGGATTATTCCTGCCCCAGTGCAGAACCCTGCACTTGCCCTTGCTGAACTTCATCAGGTTCCTCACTGCCCAGCTCTCCAGCCTGACCCTGCTTTTTACCATAGGTCTGTGAGATGCAGGCCTGAAACTTCTTTATGGATCTGACATAACTTGTGATATGGTAAACAATAAAGACTGATGGGTATGTAACATTTCCTTCTACATTTCATCATTTTCTGATCTCTTTGAAGACATGGTTTTTTATAATGAATGAAGCTTTCACCATTAATAAGCATTTTCTCTGTTGTTTCCCAAAGAGCCATTTGCCAGATTAACAAAACAACAGTTACGAGTTAGTAAAAGTCCTCTCAGCTCAACTTCAGAGCAGGATATTTTAATGCCCAAGGGCAAAATGCCATTGAAACTATAATGGCAGGGCTGGTCACAAAGACTTCGACCTGTAATTGTGTCCAGAGAGTTAAAAATCGTGAGAGTTTCCAGGGGAGAAGAGCAGATGTGCCGGAGCATTCACCGCCTGCAATTAGGGACAGGTTTTCAGCAGAGCAAGCAGGCACACACCAGCTCCCGACTGCTCTCAGTGGGAGTTTCTGACAAGGGTCCCTCCAAATGCTTTGGTGAGCGGGCGATGAAGGTGATTTTTGGAGACCTAAGGCTTGACTGCCATTCTCACATGTGTCTGTGGTGGCCCCCCACAGCTCCCCAGGGGATTCCGGGAAACCAAATTAAGGATGAGAAAAGAATAGCTCCTTCCTCTCTGTGTGCAGCCGCAAAGAAGAATGGCCCAGTGTGTTTTGGTTTCTTCAGTGCTAAAGGTTATATGGCTTTTCTTATCATCTGGGTATTTAAACCCTGAGGGTTAAGACCAATGCTTCCCATGGAATAAGCGCTGACTGGAATTTGCATCTAAAATTCAAACCAACATTAGTAATATTTTAGCATATATTAGGCTAATGATCCTGCAGTCCTTTGCTATCTACAATAATTTCATCATGGAAATGCAGCCAGTTACAGCATAAAATATGTCACTACAGCATTATGACAGCTGATTTTAGAAAAAAACAGGCTTACACTCAAGGGCAGAAGGAAGGTAGGGAGAAACTGGTGCTCAGTTATAGTGTAGCCTGAACACTTCTACTGCACTGCAGGTACCACACAAAATGACTACAGGTAAATAGGACTTTTGTGCTACTTTTTGTGAAAGCTGACATATCCAAAAGCTGTCTTCACTAGCCCAATGCAGGGATAATGGTCCAATATAAACCTCAAGAAGAGATACCTATTAAACTACTTCCTGCAGTAAGAAACCTAATCCAACCAGGTCTGTATTTTGCTACTGTTCCTCGTAAGTGCTACATATTTTTCTAAGGCTCTGTTCCTTCATCCATCCCTTAAAATTACAGTTGGTACAGACGCATTAAACTTCACTTCTACTATCTGTATTTTCTTTATCTTGCTAATTGGACTCGTGCTGCTTTTGTTGAAGGAGAAGTGAGTTGCTAAAACTCCAGATTTTCTTCTTGTGTAATTTGCAGCACTGAAGAAAGATCTGTTGAGTGGTGTCTTTCATTGTGCTGCTTGCTGTCTCCAAACTTGTTATGGATAAACCTGGCGTCCCAGCAGCCAGCTCTGGTTGGGATATATTTTTGTCCCATTGCTGTGTATTTCTTGTGGCATGCAAGGCTGGAGCAATCGCAGTTCGTCTAAACATTAAACTACTAGAGGAAGAGGCATTATAAATACAAATCATAATTTGTGGGGTTCCCCATCTATAACGTTTCCAAGAGATGCCTTGGCAAATGTCATCATTCTTTCTTAGACTGACAGATATTGCAGGCAACCACCTTGTGATAGGCATTCAAGATTTCGGACAATGTGGTGCCTGCTCTTCATTCACAGATTTGTTAATCAGAGTTGTGTCTCAGTAGCTGCACTTGGGTATTTAGAATTACTATCTACAACTTAGCAATCTACTAAGAAGAGTGATAGAAAAGGAAGATGTGTGTATTAATACAAAAAAGTTACAGACATTTCAGAATGCAAGATATTAGAAAATTGTAGCAGTCAGTTCAAGGATTTGCATTAACCAGACGGGCTCTAGCTTATAACAAAAACCTTTGTGTGGCTGTGAATTTTAAGGAAATTAAATGCTGAATTTTGGTGACGATGTGCACTGAAATAAAAACGATAAGTAAGAAGAAGTCTTGTATTTTCCAGTTCTGGCTTGGGAAGTGGCAAACGTGATCATTCTCCAGCATGCTGCAGCACAGTCCATATGCAGAAGTCCTGACAATGAAAATGTTTACATAAAACTTCATATTTGTAAATATTCTAATTGCTCACCCAGGCTGGGATGCAAGTTTCATGTTCCCTTTAGATTCTTTCCATGCTGCAATGCTCTGGAAGTTTCTGCCCCTATCCTCTGCTCCTTTAGTCCCTGCCTCTAACGCACACAAATTACTTTCCTAGGATTTGCCAGTAATGAACACAGAGCATATTTTCTGTGGTGTACCAGATGGTGCTTGTGAAGACTAGGCACGCAGGAGGTTCCTCATTAAAGCTTTCAATCTGGGGATGAGAAACAGCAGGCACAGTCTGGTGGGAGCCCACATAGTGGACACACAGGCAGGCTGCCTAACGACTTTTTTGAGAGCACCCTCACACCCATCCTCAGGGAACTCATAATGACAAGAGGCAGTTAATTTAAAGCTAATTGAGAAATCTCTTTCCAGCCTTCACACAATAAAACAAGGTGCCAGACCTCAGCTGGCATTTGCACCCTGACAGGAAGAAAATGGCCAGAATGGGGCTGCAAAAGCTGCCACCTTGTTCTCACCCCAGGCAAACAAAGCGACAAGCTCTTGAATGTTGATGGTTTCAGCAGCACTTCAGCCCATAAATAAGAACTGCAGAGGGGCAACGCCTATGGCTAGGAACAGAAATGAAGCCTATAGCTCCACAAAGACTGTTTCTTCAGCACTGAGACCTTGCAGAGCCAAGGGGGTCTGAATAGGTGCCCACCAGGACAGGCTGATGACAGACCCTCGGTACGTAGGAGGGACATCTGGAGCCACTGTCTATGGCACTACAATTCCCTCATCTGCTGAAAGTGTTGGGTTTTATGCTGGCCCTGCTGCCCTTTGACACCTTTCCTAGTTTTGCTATGGCAAACAGTGCCACATCAAGGACTTCTGCTCCCACTGCCTGATGTTTCAAGGCAGCAGAGAAGGAGAGATGCTTGCACTAGCTTGTAACACGTAACTACCATTAAAATCTGAAAAACTAGTGTCAGCCTCTTCACTGTAAAGCCAGTCCCTACACTGAGTGTTACCACAAGCGGCTGGAAGGGAGGGGATGCCAGCAGAAGGCACAGTGTCTGTACAGCCACAAGCACTCAGCTGGTTTCAGCTGCCCTGTTGTTCCTCACAACTGCTGCTTTGCCTTGCTGCAGAGCAGGAAGATGGCTGTTGACTGCAGGTCTTGACCTCCATTGCTGACATCTGAGGCAGCTCTTAGGACACTGAATAAGTCAATCCTGCTCTGCTACTACACTGTACTCCCAAGCACCAGGATGGTTCTCGGTCCTCAGGCTCTCCTCAGGGACCAGTTTACCTCTTCAGTTTATACAAGTCGAGCCTCTGGAAATCCAGGTTCTCCACAAAAGCCCAGCTGGGACAGGTGGCAGGAATCAAAGGGAAAACAGCTCTTACACTGGTGCCTAATTCCTACCCCCATAAACTGATATTATGAGCTCCAGGAGAGCTCACTGAGGAGAAGGTTGATTCGAGGAACGCAGATATTTGCTTGTATTGTGGTGCAGTTTAGGATCCTGTATAGACACGTTATGTCCTCTCTGGGTTTCTGGTCTGCTGGTGAATTTGTTTCCTGTTTGGCCTTTGCTCACTTCTGCCCAAAGTCACCATTCCTTACCACTACTTTGAACAAACTTTCACACTTAGAATCAAGTGTTCTTAACAGATAGTAAATGTACTAAAAGAAATTACACATCCCGATGAATTGCTAGTTTGTCAGTCCCGTATCCAAACACAAATATGTCTAAAGACCTGAATTTTCAGTGAGAGGTCACCCTGTGACTCCCAAACATATGGGCAAAATGTGAGGCTAAAGGGACTTTTGTCACAATTTTCTGAAAGGATGGCAAAATCTGCGCTATATCTCTGCTTCGTGCTATGGAGCAGTCACAACTGCTGGACCCTGGGTATAGTTGATTTAGACCACCAGAGCTGACTATAGCTGAGAAATTGCTCTGTATAACTGGCCTGAATAAGGAGTAGTTCCTGATTACAACTCAGTTAATTTAAGAGATCCCCACCTTTTCCTGCCTCTGGCCACTCATTCAGATCCCTAAATAACACTTGTTCTCACTCCCTGCTGGGCCAGTGATACCACCGGACTGCGTTCAATGCCAGGTCAGAGATTCAGGCTGAACCTCGCAGCCCCCTTTTGTTTNCTTGTTTTGGAAAATACAACATGGAGCAACACTTTGAGAGGAGGGTTTTTCTCTTTTTGAGGAAGCCAAATTTCCCTGACTTGCAAGCGAGTCCCAGCTACTGCACACAGACAAAAGGAGTGAGATTGCTCGAGCTGTGTCTGCTTTCATTGGCTGTAGAACTGACCCTCTGCTATCACCAAAGTTACAGTATGGACACCAAGTGTTTTACAAACTGTGAGGAGTAATCCAAAAAGTGGGTGAATGCACTCCCATCCTCATTTTCCCTAGACTCATTCTTTGGCTCATGCTGCAACTTCATAGAATTATGGGTGTCTTATAAATACATGTTACCACAGATACTCCTGAATAAAGGCACCATAAAATACACTTCAGCATATCATAACATTTATGAAATTGAGTGAGAGGAACAGTTGCATTTCTTGGAAGTTTGGAAATCCTTAAGAACATGATAGAGATGATTTTCAGTGTGGGTAGATTCATAAAATAACTATTCTAACAGAGGAAATTAAATCAGCCATGAAAGCAATATCACAGTCCTGAAAAAGAGCCTGTCTCATCAGAGAGCTGTGGAAATAACAGCAAACTAATCTGCAGGGTGCAGAAAGTGTGAGATTAGTTCAGCAGAACAAGAAGATTTAATTAAAGACATATACAAAACAAATTGCAAAGCATATATTATTCTGCTTTTGAAGAGCTTGGGACAGGCAGCCACAAGCAGAAGGTGGGAAAGCAGGCATGAGAGCTGGGAAATAGCAAGGACTGCCAGTCAGTGGCAATACTGAGGTTTGATTGCTCCTCCTGGGGAGGCTGACACAGATTGGAAGCAATTTAGCATGGAAAGGGGCAACTGAGATAAAGGAGTCTGTTCTTACCTGAATTTTACATTTATCACTCTTTTTATAGGGCCAACCCAGTTCTCTCAAGGCTGAAGAAAAGAACTCACAAGGACAAGTAGTAGGAGGCAGCAGAATAGCATTTGGCTCCAAGAGAGAAAAAGGTCAAGGGCAGAATTTCTTCGTTTTAGAAATGCAAGCTCATTGGTTTCAGCCCAGTCAAGAGCAGTATTTGTGCCCTACAATACAAGGAACTGATCTGTACATTCAGAGAACACAAGAATTAACTGTTAATTTTTTCTGGTCTGCTAGGATCTGGTTGTGCAGTGATTTGCAATCACAGTTTTCTGGACACTAATGTTATGACAACTGTGATAACATTTCAACGATGTCCATACGTGGAATACGCAGAGGGATCAATGTCTCTTTTTGTGCAGTTTTACTAGCAATATTTTAAAATGCTAAATTCAGCAGACCTCCTTCATTACCAGAAGCTCAGCTGTTTCCTAGAAGGAACAGCACCTTCAACTCCTTCGGCTACAAGACCAAAGCAAGCACCCTGCCATTGAATGCTCCTTCAAATTTCCTGTGAGTAAAGGAAAGTGTGTGCAGTCCTTCTTGCACCCTGCCATCTTTGCTGGTTGTTTAGCAGCAGGAATAGCCCACAGGTCATCACAGTTTTGTCCCTTCCAGAGAGCTGATGGGAGCCTGGTGAAGGACACTGCTGTCAGTTCTTGCATAGGAAGCAGTGTGTGAGGAGCCTGCTTGTGCAAAGCCTTCCTCACTTTACAGTGAGTCACTAGCTAAGATTACTGAATCAGCTCAAACAGTCTTTCAGATGTCATTCGCTTTCATGAAGAAAAGAACTATGTAGTTGCTTTATTAGTGAGAAAAGAAAATGCTTGGTGTGCGCCAAGATAGAAATCTTATTGGAGTTGTCCTGTTTTTGGCTGGGATAGAGTTCGTTTTCCTCCCAGTAGCTGCTGTGGTTTGGATTTAGTACAAGAAGAATGTTGATAACACTGATGTTTTCAGTTGTTGCTATCAAACCAAGGACTTTTTCCAGTCTCCCATATTCAGCTAATGGGCAGGTGTGCAGGAGCTGGGAGGGAGCACAGCCAGGCAGCCAGCCCAAGCTGGCCAGAGGAAATATTCCATACCACAGATATTGTGCTCAGTTTATAAATGGGGGTTGGCCGGGGGGGCAAAAATTCTCCTTTTTTCTGGGAGTTCAACTTACTCTTTTTTTCACAAGTTTGATCATTTCTGTGAGTTTGAACTTTTTCAGGAGTTCCATGAAATCTGCTAGTTCTGTGATTGTTGCTTGGGGAGTGGCTGTGATTTGGTCATCAGGTGGCAGGAAAAACTGCATTGTGTAAAGCTTGTTTTGCATATTCATTATTATTAGCATTATTAGCATTTCCTTTGTTGTCTTATTAAACTGTATTTATCTCAAACCTCAAGTTCTGCTGTTTGTCCATTGTCCTCCCCATCCCACTTGGGGGGGAAGGGGAGGGGTGAGCCAGCGGCTGTCTTCATTGCCAGCTCCTGGATTAAACCACGGCAGGAGTGAAAAGAGATTTCTTATTTTAGAAACAAAAACTCTGATCTGTGAAGAACAATCCACCCAGAAAAGAGAGCAGAGCATGGGAATGCAATATGAAGAACACAATAGCTATAGAAAATGAAATGTTTTATACCTGAGTCAAATTACTGAATGTGAATAAAGCACCGAACATCTTACTGATGGGAAAGTTAGTGTTTTTGTGGTTTGTTGTTGGTTGGTTTTTGGTATTTTTTTCCCTTCCACTCAGGAAGGCAAACTGAATTTCTGCACATTTTCATTTTCCAAGTGTGTTGGTCCCCAGTAATCTTCACTTTCTCAATATGTAAAAGGTTTTGTTCCAAATCTGTTATGTTTTCTTGCTCTCACTGCTTGCGGTTCAATAAAATTTACACATTTAAGCCTGGCAGATCAAAATGGGTTGCATTATGTCTGGGTGCCAGAATTCACCGTAAGCTGATGCTAATATTGGTTGTAAAATCGATGTGTCTGTGTGTATGTCCATGAATGCAAATGAGATCAGGAAGAATAAATATACAGCTAGATCAAAAAAAGCAGCATCTTCTTGAAAACAACTCAGAGGAAGCCAGAGGGAGTTTGTACTGATGATTAACAATTCGAGGAGACAGTGCACCATGTGTCAAGCAGACAAAAGGTGGAAAAGAAGTAGAATAACAGTGTCAGGCTCTGTAAGTATCTGGCACATATTAGAAAGGAGGGGAATTTATGCCAGCCTTGTGGGCATGGTCTGCCCAAAAGGGCATCAGCAAATGCCGGGCAAGTCCCAACTACCCTGCTTACGGCTGGCATCATGCCCAAGGCAAACAGCTTTTGCAGGGGTGCAGGAGCAGCAGGGAGGCAGCAGGCTGGGTAATACCTGGGAAATACCCACCAAACACTCACACAGTAAGCATGTTTTGGTGCTCTATTCATCCGCACCCTCCTCCTCCTGCTCCTTCTCTTTCATTCTGCTTGACACAGTCACCTCCAGCCTAAGGCTTATCTCATACACATCAAAACAAAGTCCCGCTCCAAATGAGTTCAGTTTCAGCAGGTTCGCTGGCTTACGTGCTTGAAGATGCTTGAATTTCCTGTCAGTGTGGGTGCTGCCAGAAATTTTCTTTGCCTTTTTTTCTAGGCTTGTAATTAAGATGGCACAGTGGTTCTTTGTAAAAAGCCCACTTTCATGATTCTCTGCAGATGAATAATAGAAATGGTACAGATGGTGCCCTGCAGATTTCGGTTCTTGCAGTATTCTAGGAATTCAAGACTATGCACTGTCTATCTATGGCTCCTTTCTATTTCCAGATGCCCTTGTGGAAAGTTACATACAAGCAACAAATTATAATCCTAATAAATATAGAAGTAGGCTTGGTTTTTGGTAAAATGTTTTCTAACAGTGCAAAACATTTGTTCACTTCTGATGTGTCTGTGTATTATTTTGTGTGCTGCAGGTCAGAACAGAGTCCTTTCTGATCAGAAGACCTCAAGTGAAATATCATACCTTGTGCTACTTTCTGTTCACCAACAGGTAAAAAGATTATTAAGAAGGCCAGCACAACACAATACCATCATTAATAAAACCTACCACTTCCCATCACCAATAAGATTAAAAAAACTCCATTAAGCTGTCAGTATGATGAGAAAAGAAAATGTCCCTGAGGTTTCAGAGCAAAGCAGGTTTGGAGGGTATTCTGAAATGGCTGAAGAAAGAAATTAGAACATTAATGAGTATCACAATTAAAGTCTGTGAGATAGGATGCAGAAATATCCCAAAACAGGACTGGAAAACATCGCTGTTCCTCTTCAACATTAGGCAGCATTTAAATGAGACTTTGTGTGAGGTTGGCATGGCTCAGATCTGAATTGAGACTAGAGCCTAATCCTGCCAAAATTTCAAAATCTATGTTGCCTGATTTCATACCAAAATAAAAACACCAGGGAAATTTTTTAATTGATGAGATCTCTGTCATCCTGAGAAGCAAAAAACATCTTACGCTTCCTTCCATTTTGGTCTGTATCTAAATGAGAGACATACAAAACCACTAAACTGAAGCCATAAACTCAGGAATTTCTGACCCTGATCCAGGCATATTGTTGTGGAGGGAAACTGTATGGAAAGAGCGTTTAAAACCTGGTATTTTGGATTTGTTTGCTGAAGAAAACTGCGACAGCTGTGAAGTTCAGAACCACATCTGGATTCTGTCCAAGCTAATTAGATCATTCTCTGAGGCTGAAAGAGTTGTATCTTTTCACAAAATACTATATGGGTACAAAAGTGCATATGTTTATGCGTATTTATGCATATAAAGAAATAATAATGGACATAGAGACATTAATAGAATTTCATATAGGATATTAATTTCAGCCATAATTACTAGATAAATTAAGCCTTTTTCTTACACTTCTAAAATATTGCCCTTCCCTATACTGCAATTTTAAAAAATGTAACTCCTAGCTCAGAATAGAGCTTGTAATAGTGAACCAGAGTGCTGCTGAGTGCTGTGGAGAAGTGGTTAGGGAGGAAGGTCTCAAAAAATTAACACCAAGCTTCACATGGCTACACAAATATAGGCATCGAGCTATGACACAGACAGCCTATACTGTTGCTTATAAAGAAACTCTGGCTTTTTTGTGCTTTGTTTCCCTCATCTTCTGATGTAGACAGAACAATAACCTCGACACAGACAGATAATTGCTTTCACGAAAAGCTCTGAGGGCAATGTCATCTCTTAATGATACTCAATTACAAGTTTACAGGTATTATTATAAAATTAATTACATTCCTTACTAGTCACCCTTAACATTAATTTTGATTGCTGTCTTATTGATTGGCCATTGAACTCCTCATTGTGCCGGTTCACTAAGGTCCCAGCCTGACTCTATGCAGAGCGCTTTTGCCCTGGGCTAGCTGCCAGTCTCCACAACAAGGCACCTCGAAAAGGTCAGGGCTAGCAAAGGCTGGCTGAGGGTGTACTGCCTTCAGCTCAACATAAAGAGGGCTTCATTACGATGGAAATAATACATTTTCTGAATTCCTTTTCGTGAAGCAGTTATCTAGCTGATGATGAGTAAATTCAGGAGACAGGCTGTCTGTTCTTATCCCTCGCAGGGATTAACGCTGTAATTTCATGGTTTGACAAAAAAAAACAGCGAGCAAGGGAGCAAGAGGAGCACTGGGAAGAGGAGGTGAAGGCGGAAAGCGTGTTCCTAGTCATGGGGCCCCATAACCTGACTTCTCCAAGGAGCTAAGTGCTTGCAGCTCCCTTTTTCTTCAGGAGCAAGTGGCTCTGAAATGGAAAGCATCTGAACGTGGTTTTCAGCATGTCAGGCACAGGGTACAACTATGCTGTGAAACAGAGGATGGTAAGATTGGTGCTGGGGAAGCCTGAGTGGGCAGGGGAAGCAAGGGGGACCACAGGGCAGCACGGCATGGTGCAGGCTTGGCTGTGCAGGTCACTAGCTCTGTCAGTCTGGAGTTCAGATAACAAGCCCTAAGTTTTGGAAGGATTTATCAGCTCAGGCCATTGCTAGGCTACAGGCTCCTCACCTGAGCTGGTGTTGAAGCAACAGCTCTGGCACCTCCACTTCTGATGCTGCTGCCTTCCTGCTAGAAAGCACTGGCTTTCGGTGCCTCAGTGGGCAGAGCCTTGGCATTGCCTCTGCACGGGGGTACTTTTACCTCCTCTACACTGAACATCGGTACTAAGGGCAAATAGTGGAGTATTACGTTCAAAGATTTTTGGCTTCAGGACGACACATTAACAAGACTGAGCTTTCAGTTAAACGCTACGTTATGCTTTATATCTCAGATACGTATAGTATCTGGGGTGTTTGTCACATTAGAGTTTCAAGCAGCTTCTTCACATAAAATTCCCATTCTAGCCATGGCATATGCTATCGTCAGGTTGCTTCACAAAAAACTCCTTATGACCCTCCAACTGTTAAAAACAGGGAAAATGTTTATTTCTTTGTGCATAGTCCCTCAGTGCTCTGATTTTCCATTACCACAGTGGGTTGGCTGTCACAGTCTGCTGGAAGTTCGTGAACGAGCAGAAGACCACAGCCAACCTGAAAGCCTAGGTGCCTGCTTGATTATACATGTTGATGGCTCTCAGTAGCCATTTGTCCATGGATTTAGCTGTTTAGCTGAGGTACCTTGCAGGGTTGTTTGGGCCAGAAGAGTGGGTGCAGAAGGCACCTGCGTGAGAGGCTTCAAGGAGAAGGATTGCAGGGGAGGTGCTGGGGGCTGCCACAACAGGGGAGGATGCTTTGCTCCAGGCTAGGGGATGTGGTAGAAGAGGATTTGCTCAGTGCCAGCAAGGAAACGAAGGCTGTGTGCATGTGTGTGGGTGGCTGCAGGGGTGGAAAGGAACATGTCACACATATCCTGTGCCAGGAAGTAATTTCATCTTTTTACTGGAGCAACAACATGCAATTTTTTCTGTGGTTCAGAGACACTCGAGCCCTCCCAGCTAGTGTAATATAATTCAGTGACCGCAGCCTGAGAGCGAGGTCTAGCTACGACACCAGGACAGCCAAGTGTCATCTTTCCTTTGTGGGTGCTACCGACATGTCGAAGAAGTTTATGACAGCTCTTTGGTCTCATTTTCAGGAAGGCGAGATGAGAGAGAGTTGGGAAGTTATTTTTGTAGCCATCCAAGCAAAAGGGAAAATGACATCTCCTGCTTGATTGCCCTTCCCTAGTATGCAGTGGACGTAATGAACAGCATGGGGTTTCTATTCATCGCTGCCTTTCTGAACTTTGACCTTTATTTCATTCTGTACGGAGAGTCCCCAAAGCTCATCTTTCTTTTTACTATTGTGGCATTTTTTTCCCTAAAATTAGAATATTAATTAAAATCTAAATTAGAATCTGATTGCAATCTGAATTGAATAGGGAGTTATGACTTTCCAGTTTTCCACAATCATAAAATGACATGGCTAAGAGAGCTAAACCTAATTGTGTGGGGACTTTTTTTTTTAAATCTCTTGCTGCTTCTGCACTTAGTTTTGTATTCTAATAAGCCCAAACTCAGGAGGCATTTCTAATCAAATAGCTAGAATTTCATGTCTGAGTATGGATGCATATTTGTAAGAAGAAATAAACTGGGAAACCACTGGGGTTGGAGAAGCATTTCTAAATGATATGTATCTAATTTCTCCTGGCTGATAGCATTTTCAGCATTTCTTGGGTCTATCAGTTTTCTGTTCAGTGCACAGCTTCAAACTCCAGTGGCCTGACAGAATGCATTACTGTTCCTACAGCAGAGCTGTAAAAATGTCAGCAGCGGGTTTGATATTCCATGCTATAAATGGTGCTTCATGAGGAAGCCCCAGTGATAATGGTCTTGTTCCAGGCACCAGTTCGATGAATCCTGTCTGGTTTTAAACACACATACAGTCCTAATGCTTTTATGGAGAAAAATGTGATGGAGAAAACCCGTAGGAAGGCCCTCAGTAGTGTGGGCATGAGGAGTCATTTTTAAGCAGCTGCTGCACTTTGTAAGGTGTGAAAGACAGTTGCTTTACAAAGACTCGCTTATGTGGGCTTTCAGTTTTCTATCCTGATCTGGACAGCATGGTGGTGGTGACAAAGCTGCTCTTGATTTCATTGGCAGCAGATGACAGTTAAGGTCCTCAGCTGAAGTTCTTGGAAAAAGCTTTTGTTGGCTTCAGCAGGTAGACTGAGGCTGCTCCTCCTTTGCTTTGGTCTTTTAACTGAGGTGCCTATTTCAGGAGTTTGATGACTCTCGATCCTCTCTTTAAGCAACATCGAATGTGAGATGGGCACCTCTGGAGCCTGCCTGAGCCTGCAGCTGAGATAAATACCCTTCCATCAATGCCTGTTTCTCTTGCCTGAGATGTCCAGGCCAGCTTTGTGCCTTACTCAGGTGCCTTGGTTTGTGGGTACAGCTCCAGGCTGAGTGTGGACCTCAAATGGGAATCACCATCTTCACTTGCTGTTGAGTCAGTGGGAGCCCACAGACTTTGGCAATTTAAAACAGGTGTACAGTGTTCTCCTGCAAGAAGCTATACTTGATTTCTGAAGGGGTACAAAAAGGATTATTCAGACAGGTTATTCATTGATTTTTGAGCTATAAGCTTGGAAAAAAATTGCCATTGTCTAATGGCACATACAATATGCTAACATCAAGGAAAATTGTCAGTTCCTTGCCATGTGTATGCAAATTTGCTGTAGTCTTTTTTTCGCTGTATTAAAAAAAAAAATTAAAAATAGGTCTGTATAAAAATATTCTTGGGGTGCTGTCTGCATCAGGTGAGAGACCCACTTCATGCAGATTATGAAGCCAGAGAGCTACATGCCAGTGGGGGCAGAGAGTACTGTTACAGTAATTTTTTTGCCAAGCAAGCCTGCTGGTGGTCACAGACTCTATCTTGCCCCAGTTGCTGTTCCATACAATTCTAAATTGGCTGCTTTAGGCAAAGGTCACATTGTAGTATCAATTTCTGGCTACTACCTGGAAAATTGAATTTCATGCCCTGCAGTGGGTCCACTCTCTTATCTGCTATGATTGGCAACTGTTTCCCTGTTGGTAGCTAGAACAGCTTATTTACGTGAAGTGATTAAAACCCAGAAGCTCACTGATTTGGAAGGACAGCTTTGGGTTGCTACCAGAATCCAGAGACCTGTTGCACAAATGCATTCAGCTGAATAGAACAAAAGCTACTCCTTGCCCTCTAACAAGGCCTCTGAAGAAATTGTATTGTTTGTGATACGTGTCATGTCAATCCTTTCCTTGTTGTCCAGTTGGTGTTTAGCTAATGTGGTTGTGTTTCCTGTAGGTTAATTGTACGAAATGAAAACCAGAGGAAATTAGTAAGCTAAGAAGTGCCTAATTTTAGATAATAAGACATCAAAGTCTTGTTAATGTTACTTATTTTTTAACCTAAACACTTTTGCTTGAAGATTGTCAAATATTTTCTGTTTTTTAGAAGGTCTCATAAGCTCTTAAACAGCTGGTTTGCATTGTAACAGATCTTAGTGCTGTTCACCAGATCCAGAAAGCTAGGCCTTCATTTATTCTCAGAAATTTTTTCCCTCCCAAAGGATATATTATGTCATTGATTTTCAAGTGGAACTACTAATCAAAATAAAGGGGTATTTCTGCTTGAAAATTGAAAATTGCCTGAGGTACAGGCAGTGACAGGGATTAAAAATAGGTGCACAGGAGTGAAACCAGTCCTTCTTTGTGTGCTTAGAAGGTCCTGATTTATGCTTTTCCTTATGTGTTTTCTTGAGATATGAGGAGCTGTTGCAGCTTCATGAGGAGCAAGGATTTGGAAGAAAATACCTATGAAGAATATAAGGAATTATTAACTATTATTTAGGTGAAGATAGGCTTATTTTAAAGTAATTAGCGGTTACTGTGACAATGGCGTTTTTCTCGTCCAAGGACTCCATGACTTTCACAGTTCACATCAAAGACAGTTCAAACAACCATGGGGTGGTGACTGGAGTGGCAGTCGGTCTGCTGCTGCACTGCAGAGGCCTTCCTCAGAGGATATGTCTTTTGGTACAAGATGAAAAAACGAAGCATTATTTGAAAAGTGTTTATACCAGGTACAAACACTCCTGTGGTGGCAGCAGGATCAGAAGCTTTTGGTAAGTTGGTAAGTTGGAGTTTGGCTAGCTAAAGGATATGGGACACTGAGTTGTGGGACCCAGTGTTTCTTTATTAGCAGTCAAGAGGTTCTGCTTGTCCTTCAATTCAGATCAAATTGTCTAATCACTTCCCATACACTTTTTAGTCCTACTTGCCTGCAGTACTGCTGGAGTCGTCAGTGTGCACTACAGGTAAAGTTTACTAAGTATGGGACATACACCTATCTCAGGAACTTTACAAGACAGAGACCAAACATCAGTAAAACTCTTTCAGAATGCCTGGGAGTTCTAAACTAAAATTTGTTTTAAAAACATTTACAATACAAAGCACCGCACAGAAAGGAATAAACAAGGAATCTAACTCTACACATTATCTCTTTTTTAGAAGTGTGCTGCTCTGAAGGGTAGCCCAGGTGCTAGCACCGGATTCTAAGGGTCTCCAGTGGCATGTTGGAGGCTAGCGATGATCACCTTCCATTTCATAGGCCTGCACATTTGTCCACGGTAAGCCTTCAGAGCAAGTGTGACAGGTCTGCACAGTCCTTTAGATACTTGTTTTGGTGCCTACCCATATGGGGCTTAACTTTGGGCTTTTAAGCTTGTAATCCTGGCCCAGAACCGCCACCCCCAGTAGGACCTATGAAGCAGCTTCAAGGAGAGGAATGATCAGAGTAGATGAAGCTTTACATTTCATACTCTGCCTGTAGGTTATACTGAGCAGGTAGACTCCATACTGCTGATGTCCCAGCAAGGCTGTGCTCTGCCTGTGGTCCTCTCCAGCCCCGCTTCCAGATGCCATGGGATCTGGAAGCATTGCCCCATTCCAGGGGACGCAGGTCTGCATATTGTCAGCCTTCACACAGCAAAAGTTATGGAGCTTACTGTCTACTCAAGCTCTCTCCAAGACAGAAGACTTCAGGGCAGATGGTCGAGCATTTTTTCAACACTAGAGATAAAAACAACTGTAAATCAAGTGGTAATCTAAATGCTAATACAAAGGACGCACGTTTGTCTTCTGAAAGCAGTGAGATTTTTCACATTTGAAAGTGCATATGCACGTATGTGCTTTGTTGGATGGCAGCAGAAATCCACCTTTGGCCTTATTTGTTTTTTTGACTGCTTAATGAGATTGGCACACACCTGTTATGAATAGTTTTACTTAAGATAATAAGTCAATATAGCTACTAAAGCACCGAGTCACCAGAGACAGTCTTTGCTAGTAGGAATGTAAGGAGTTGCTAGTGGTTTGGCATTGCAGTGTCATAGACAGCCTGAAAGAAATTTGCAGGTGTCAGAGAAATGCCACATCTCTGGCCACTAGAAGATGAGGCAATTCTCCCTCTTCATTCCTTCTGGGGAGGCCACCCTTCTGTCACTTCCAGGAGTTATTTTCCTCCAGCAATGCTTGCCATTTCTTGTTACTTTTCAGTCAGTGTATAGCTGGAAGGTATCTGCTCTGGCAAAGCCAGAGCACTACCACTCACAAAGCAATCTGGCTTTTTCACCACTGATATTTACTCACTTCCAAACTGTGAAGCATTCCTAAAGCTATCTAAACTGCACACTGCCAGTGTGCAGTGACTGAGATACACTGCCTCAAAAATAGTGGGATGAATAATGATATCATTTAAATTCAATGCATTAAACTGCATTTATTTACTGTAGATTGTCAAAGACAAAGGGGTATAAAGCAGGTCCCAAACTGTATATAGATTTTACATCCTTGGTGCTGCATGTGCAACATCTCATTAAAGATTTAAAGAAACAGGTGATTTTAATTTTCTCTGTAGGATGAAATGACTTAGGCTTCCTGCAAAGTGTGGGCTGACACTTTGGGAAGACTCAGCTTCTCCAATGGTTCATAAATGTCACCAAAGCAAATGCCTCCAAACCTGTGAGCACCTGCCAATCACCCTTTGATGTTTCTCCTTAACATTTGTATCGATTAATAGGGAAACCTCCAACAAAACTCTAACAAGGGATCATTTTTGAAAGAATCCAAAAGTGAACTATAAATTTTGTACTTTGTCGCTGTCGAGAATTTCTTGTATCATAAATCCAGCTTCACATCTGAAAATGGGTTCTTCACGGTTCATTGGTTATTCATCTAAGGAAAGGTCTCCAGTGGCACAGAGGGGATTTTAGGCACTGGGTAAGAAGTACCCAATTCCCTTTGGTGTCTTTGAGAAGTTTTCCCACCGATGTCTCTGATGATAAGAATCGGAATAGCATGCCTTACTGCATGCACTCTGTTAGGATACTGTAGGTCCTTCCCATACTTTTAACATCCTAAGAAGAATTTCAAGCAGAAAAAGAATTCTTGAAACCTGCATCCTAAATACTCAGAGAAGAACAAGGACATTGCTCATTTCCAGGGGGAGGCAGTACAACACTTTAACAATTTCTTTCAATTCTAGTCCTGTTCAGTCCTCTCCTAATTCAAGAGTAGGTATTAACAGGCACCCTGTGGTTTTATTCTTTCCCGTCCTTCTTTTGCCCTATATTCCTGCCCCCTTTTTCTAGCTGAAAGTCAAGACCCACAGCTGGAGGAAATAAAATGGCTATATGGCAGTGCTTTAAAATTAGCGTGGTTCAATTTCAGCTCAGAACTAATAGAGCTCTCTGCAGAAGGCATTGAATCTCTTGCTCTATGCATCTGTCTCTCTTATAATGGAAAGAACAGAAGCAGCTGCTCTATTGAAAAAAAATCAGAAAAATCCACCACCTACCTCTTCCCTGCACTCGGCAGCTAGTGTTTGTCCTAGCTCGGTAATGAAAGGTGACCCCATCTCCTCAGCATCACATTATCAAGTAGCTTCAGGTTGTCCTTAATCACCTTATTATTTTTCTCTTTCAAAGTTTAGATTAAATGATTTAACAATACCCATGTGATTTCCTCATAAAGACTGTGGAATTGGTGTCCATATGCTGTGAGTTAGGATACACCAGAATGGGAAAGTTGAAGATACTCATTCCACTGCAGCAATAACAATAACCTCCCTTCCCTCCCCCTTTTCCCCTGCCCTTCACCAAACCCTCTCCTCCAAAACCACAGAACCATATGGCCATGGTTATAAAACATCAAGGCCTCAGTCACAATAGCAATCCCAATAAAATAGCCACGGTAGAAGCTTTCACAAGGCTTAACCTTCGTTTGCAGCTGATCCCTGGAGTGTCTAGCTCTGCAGCTTTTAAACACTGCTCATATGCCCCATAAAAAATGTTTCCTATTTAAATAATAAAAGATTTACTGCATGAACATCCTTCTCCCACACCCGTGTATTACATCTCTCCAGGGACAAAACACCAATGGGGCTGGGTAAAACACCTGCCTTATTAATAGGGTTTATCAAGAAACAATGCTGAAGGCCTGACAGCATGTAAAAACCCAGCCCCTCTTTGTAGTTAAAAGAGTAGCTGTTGGGCCAAACAGACTTCAGCTAGGAGGAACAGGTGCCTCTTCCCCCAAATCATGGTTTTCTGCCCTCGGATAACACAAGAAGCTGGGGGATCTGCAATGCTCAAAGAGCCGGCATCCCCTCTTACGCTGTTCCAGTGCCTGTAATGCCAGCTGAAAGTATTGCCAGCTCCGAGGAGGTCCTGAGAGCTCTCTCTGATGGAGCAAAATGGGCTCATCCTCCCAGCCCCGATGGTTCGCATTAAGAGGGCTGCTTAGCATCCCACAGCTGAATGCCCTCTCCCCTAGGCAGGGCAGCAGCCTTCCTGGGGCAGGCCAGGGTGGCACTGCTGAACTACTCTGTTAAGGGCAGACCATATGCCTGGTCTGCACTAAGCCTGGCTAAGCATTTGCTGCGTCTGCGTTAGAGGGTGTTTCAGGCCAGCTAGCATTTTCCTCTGCCACACGGTCCCTCTGTTACCAGTACGCCAATGGAGTTAAATATTACGGTGCTTAAGACGCCCAGATGGTTTATATGGCACAAATCCTTGTTCCAGGCTGCCTGCAGAGAAAGGCAGACAGTTATATTTTCAAGGTGTACTTTGTATCAACTTGGGCTAGAAACGGATATTACATCCTAAACACTAATGAAAGTGAAAATTAGACCCTTGTGCATCTGAAGGAGCTGGGGTCCTGTGAAGAGCATTTACAGCACCTTTACTTTAATCCAGGTCTAAGCACAAAAGGGACCTCCAAAAGTATCAGGAGGACTGTAGAAAATCTGTGGTTTTAGATGCTGGCATGAAACTGTCTCTACTGAAGCTCGCTCACTACTGCTTTAAGAGACTTCCTGCCCATGAAAAATACGTTTTAACGATCTGGTGCCTTTTTTCATTGTATCAATGATTATATTGTCTGCAAAATTCTCTGGAATTCTGTGACATGATTCAGTAAAAATCTAGCTGTAGTTGCAGACCTATTTTGAAAACTTCCAGCAATGAAGCTCACCAGTACAGCTATAATATTCCTCTTCATTCCCTTTACTGTAGGCAGCTTCTGCTATTTCTGCACTGCAGTAGCATTTGCTGACATTTCCACGGGGATGTCATATGTTAGGTAGCACTCCAGGCTTTGGTTAGCAATACATGATACATCTTGAAGCAGTTAAATTCCTCATGCCATTTTGGAGTTAAAACCCTGTTTCATTTAAAAGCTGGACTCTTGGCTGGTAACTTGTGTGGAATAGTGGGTGGCAGGTCAGTGCAATTTGAAATGGCCTGGACAGAGTAGAAAAGCATGAAAAATGGAGCAATTACACTGCAGGTCAAGGTTGTTATAGAGTGGCATGGTTTCAATTTGGCACTGAAGCATGGCAACAAGGCTACTAGGCATGCTCATGCATTTTTGTTATCTGCCGTTAGCAAGCAATATTTGAGGAGGGGGAAGGGGGAAAATGTAGGAGGCCAATACAGCTATCTTGAAGGGCTAGCTGCTTAGAAGGCCTTTTTTTTTCAGAGAAACCATTGTTAACTTAGAGTTTGGAATAAAACCATCCACATGAAACTTTAAGAATTGTGAGCTGTTTGCCAAACTGTAGATCAAAGGTGCTTGAATGGATTGATACAATTTTTGGAAAACAAAAAGTGCACATCTGGCCTGAGAGTCAGTCTGCCAAGCTTTAGCCTAATGAACTTTGAAATCAGCCTCCTACTAGCAATCCTCTAGACTTGGGTTTCTAGTAGAGTAGCTGGACAGTCATTTATTGCCAAAAGGCACTTGTATAATGACAACGTTCTGTGCTAGCACTTCATTGACAGACTCCCAAAACAGTGTTGTTTCGTGCTAACGAAACTGTTTTTAATTTGTCCCCCTTATTTATCAGCTGGCACATGAAGCCTGAATGTTAAAATTTTATGGCATCAGAACAAGTTAATGTAGCCATAAGTCCAGCTGTGGAACACACATCAACAGCAATCTGTTTACACAGCACAGCTCTTCACATATTGTACCATTCTTTTTGCTTTATGATGCAGACCCAAAACTGGTTGAAAACTTAGAAAAAGGCTTTTGCTGAAGCTGGTATTTGTTGGCAACACCCTTTTATTCTGCACTTTCCTGATTGCCAGATCTGGGGAACTCTGACAGTCTGAAAGAAACAAAAGATCCTTGCTCAGCCCAGAGAGCCAGATGCTCATGAAGAAAGAAGTATTTCCTGCCATGACTGAAGTACAAAACATATTAAATAAACCAATCTAAAAAAATCCTTCACTGTTTGAATCTCGTCTTGAAACTGGATTTCATAGTGAGATGTAGTGGTAGTCATGATAAAAGGAGTTTGGAAAAAAGCTGTTGACACTAGCTGACACTTGCACAAGTCCAAACAGATAGGGAGTGTTTATGTGCACAAAATCTCTTTGCGACCAAGCAGGTGAATATGTACGTGTCTAATAATGCTTTTGGCATATGTCCCTTATGTGGACCAGAAAAGCTTCTTTGGAAATGTATTTATCTCAAAAGCACGTATCTAAACTATGGCAAACTTCAAGTGAGAAGGTAATTCAGCCTCAACGCCATTTGTTTTGGTCCCAGAGCAGTGATAGTACATGTAGAATGTCTATTATTAAATTATTTCTCCTATTGTTTTTCCACTGCTATTAAGGCTGGAAACATCTTCCTCTGGCTCATTTGATACTAAAACTCCATATACTCCTAGCTAACGATATTCCTGAATTTAGAGAAGTTTAACTTGTCCTGATTCAGTTTAGACATCTGGTTTAAGGCAAGATGACAAGCACTTGAGACTCCATCGATTGTACTTTACAGATTTCCACTGACTCTAAAGACCAGATCACCTCAGTCAGATTTCCTAATGGATCCCAGCTCAGGTGCAGATGTCTGAACCTGGAGACATCGATATGAATGAATTGCATCCAAGGGATTCCCACCCACTGTCACTGGCACAGGATCCCTACAGCGCATGGACCTTGTGTTGACAGGCAGGGTTGACCTCTGATAAGCAGACTCCTTGAGCACATCCACCCTTCTCAGAGCTCCAGCACTGTATAATTAGCTCACTCCGAGATTCCCACCCTACCGTCTATCGATAGACCCTATGTCTTAGCATATAAGTGCTCACAGATGGAACGATTAGGGAACGGGATAATCCTGTGTTCTGCTAGATGCACTGTGCACTGAAAACATTGCACTTGGTTTCTGCAAACTATTTAGAGCTTGTTGATAGCATAACACGATGCTGAATCTGCGTAAGAAAGAAGCTGGGATGTGAGTACTATGAAGCAAGCTGAAGTACTGAATCCTGGTGTAGGAAATGCAGGCACACCACTCATGTTTTAAGGCCACGGGCTTTGCAAAGTGCTGAATATCTAAATGGGTCACAGACCTCTACACTGGCTCTACAGTATATTCTGACTAGTGGCTAGTTGGGCAGATTCTGTTCAGTTGGTGCTTTTGTCCAACGTGCTACCTTTTCATGACAGAAAAAAGAAAACAGATAGCCAAACAGCAAGTGCATGCAGGTGGAAAATGTGGGCAGAGGCTTCCCTGTTTCTCAATGTAGGTATCACAATAGAGAATGGCTCAGAGGAGCTGTTTCTACTCTTTTAAGCCAAATGCAGAAAGGAAGAGAAAAGGAGTGTTTGGAAAGAGATCCAGAACCTGTTATGATTATACTGTCTTGACTACAGTAAAGAATTCAGGATAGTGATTTCCAGACTTTAAAATGTTTCAGCAGAACTGATTCAATTAAACAGCTACTGTAACTTAAGCCAATGGCATTCATTAATAGATTTTTTTCTTTTCTGAAATGCTGTTGCCCTGATTGAGGGTTTGCGTACCCCAGCGCTAACATCCACATCTTATATTTATGCTCTTGTCTTTAAATCAGTTTTAAAACCAGCAACACAGCTGAGATCCCTGGGCAGAGGCTTATGGGAATACATTTTCCAAATCTATGTGTGGGAGGTAGGTGCACAAATCTTGTTTACAGGGAATGGGATTTGTGCTCTATCTTTTACACACAGAAAACTATGCCTGGCAAACTGTATTTCTGTTGAGGCAAAATAAATGAGTTTCATGATCATTTGAAGTGACAGCGATGCAACAGCAGGCTATGGTCAGAATGATTCAAGCCCTTTACTTCTCTCTCCACAGAATAATAGTAAAAGTAAAAACATTTGTTTCCTTTTATAAAAGTTATAAAGTTGTGTGAGCACCAGATGACCAAATACATGGGAAAAGGAAAAAAGAATAAAATTAAAAGTTGTCCTAAAAAGAGAAAGAATACAGTCCTGCTGCAGGCTTGTCCTTCTTAGAATATCCAACATATTAGCACCACACAGCAGCATTTCATCCTTTGTATACTAGTGCTCACTGTGCTGAATGGTAATCTCTGTGCTTTGCTGTCACTTTGAGTATTGCCAAGTGCAAGATACTCCTGGGCAAGACAGGGGGTGCAAACAGAAAACACCTTCCTTACATCACGTATAAAATCTTCCTTGTTCTATATGGATCTTCAAGAATGGACTTCTTTCAGCATCAGTCACTCAACAGATTTTACATTTGAATTACAGAGATATACCAACAAATATTGCAGCAGAAATCACAGAAATCTGAACAGCCTTCTCTTGCTATATATTGCAGAGTATAACCCACAGTGTCAACCCCACTGTGCTTCTAGGTGTACCAAAAATCTGTGGAACTTCCTTGAAGAACTTACTATTGCTCAACAGTTAAGAGCCTCAGATCCTCTGTAGGTGCAGAGTAGACGGAAATTGAGCAATGATAACCTGAAAACCTGCATACATGATTTTTCTAAGCGTTATCAAAGAGAATGATAGCAAAATGAGGGCTGGCAAAAGTGGTTTTCATTTTTGGAAACACTCACAAACAGCTGTAGCGAGCAGCAATAGCATATTCTTCAAAGGAAAACTGTTCCTGTCTTTCAACAAATATTATATCCAAACACACTGAAATCAAGCATCTGCAACCTAGTGCTGGACTAGTTCATGTCTGCAGAGCGCTGACCTGCTTAAAATCATCTCCACTTAAACTTCTAGTCAAAATGACTCCTGAGAATGAAGACAACCAGTGTATGCATGAAGGGTCTTGAGTGACCTCTCACTCTTCCAGTCCCCAGCTTTTCCAGCCCTCCCGTACAACTGGGTCATTCCCATCCCTTGCTGTGTTGTGTCTAATCCAGACTGGAAGCCATCCATGATCCAGACCTGTCCTTATCTGTAAAGCAACATGCACACCTCTAGCTTTTAATCAAGAACAATTAGACAGTTGCATAAACTGACCATCTGTCATTTTGAAGTGTAGCAAGAGATTTAGAGTTGGAAGTATACCATTTGTTTTTAGGCAGTGTCCTGCCTGCACTACTGCTGATATCAACCCTAAAATTTACAGTAACACTGTTTCACAGAAGAATGCCGTTATCAATGCTTTCCAGAGCTTTGGAAGGAATTGCACCAGCCTGCCTTGGAGACACAGACCTCCTGTAATGAATATGCTGAGGCTTCAGGCTCCCCTGCCTCAGGGCTGACTCTATAGAGGTGTTGTCCATTCTGTGCTACCAAGGACACACAGTTTCTTGGTGTGGAGAAGAAGGAACTACACTTCGACCTCCTTCTTGCATCATTTTGGGAACCTGTCTAGTACGAGATGCATGTGTAAGTGGTGGCTGGGGATGCAGCATGGATGAGCACAAAGGGCACATTTCAGTTTTCTCTTCTCTCACCTGCAGAGCACCGTGTCATTCCTTCATGTTTCAAGTGTCTTTGAAAAAAATGGTGAGACGGAAGTGCTTGCTACTCCGCAAGGATGCACGTCACACTGGAAATACCTGCTTCAGGAAATTCCACCTTGTATCTATGAAACGAGTATCTCCCAAGATGAACTCCCTGTAAATATCTGGAAAATGTCACCATCAACTTACAGTTAAGACATGAACCTTGGCTGACCTGCTTGTGTAGTTCCCTGTAATCCCTCACTTCCTCACAAAGCTGGGTGAATGGTCTGAGAAACCAGTGGACCTCTCAGTAAATCATAAATCCACTGGGTTGCTAGTTTGGGGGATTTGAGGAACAGATTTCAGGAAGCAGTGAGGAATAATGACTCTCTGGGATGCTTCATCATTTTCCATCCGCAAAAGAGTTTACACATGTTGTCTGTGACTTCCCCAGTGGATTTGAATTTCCTCCTTGGAAGGAACGGAACTATGACAATGTTTAATTTTTTGAGTGATATTAATCAAAATTGCTTTTTAAATGGTAGCGCTCCGTAATGTGAGAATTGCCTTATCTCCAATAAAGAAATAGGCTGTCAACACAAGTAAAAGTCAGACCTGCTTAAGAAATAGTCCATTAGATACATATATTCTTGTCTGCGGCATTAATATACCCTTTCATTTTGTCTTATGACACAATCTTTTCTATACTTCCAAGCTGCAAATGACCAGTCTGATTTAAAGCATGTGGAAAATGCAGAAAGGTGTACAAGGATGGACATGCTGTGACACTCTGCACACATTATTGTCAGAAATGTTCACACATTTAGCCTGTGGTTACCCACTGTTTGCAGCCATCCCAGAGCTCCAAGTACTCTGGTTATTGAAGAGCCCAGCTACACAGCTTTGAAGGCTTGTTAATATGTTGTGGCACTTTCAGGCGTATATTTGATCAAAATCCAGACAGAGAGAGCATGAGAGTGTGTCTTTTCTAAAGATATCTAGACAGGAAGAGAGGGACAGTGCAGAGAGTCTGAAGTAGCTTTAAATTAACTGGTGCGAAGATGATAATAGCCTTGTCATGGCAGCTCAGATCTTGGTGCAGGCTAGTTTACCCTGCCAAAGAACAATCAAGATGCATAATAATCATCTGAAATTGTATTCCCCATCCAAAAAGCTCTCTGAATTATTTGAATCTGAGTCAGTATAATTTTGGTCAATGGATGCTTCCTCTCCAACCTTCCAGACAGCAGGGTCCGGCAGTGCAATGGCAACACTGGGGAAGGACTTCTCCCTTCAGCATTCACAGCTAATTAGAACGGATCTGCTGCAACATTTCATCCCTGCGCTGAGGTAGGATTATTTCTAGAGGAACAGCAACTGAGCGGTCCTGCCAAAATCACACATCTGTGGTGCTAGAAATGTCTGGGGCCTCTTCTAGAGCTCAGGAGAGGGTAACACATGCAATAAATGATGTGGAGAATAACAGATAGATGACAACTGACTACAGAAACACAAAGGGATGTGCTAAAGGAATATCTATCATGCTTCTCACTTAATGAGGTTATAACAAGAAGCAATGGATTTAAGATGCAGCTGGGAAAATCTGTCATTATTATTGGCCAGCATTTACAAAGCTTGATGGCTAATGCTAAGCTCCCAGATCTACTTTCAGGTATTTAGGGAAAAATTGTTCAGGCTTTCAGTGGTGGTGAAAAGTTGCCTTTCCAGCCCTCCTTTTCTACAGCACCAAGCACAAATCAGACTAATCAGAAAGCTTTCAAAACCATCAAAACCTTCATCTCCTGGTGATATTTTTTCTCCTTTATATTGGTAAGATGCTTCTTGCTCTGTCAGCATTGTCTCATTAAAGGAACTGAGTCCTTTTTAAACACCTGGGCCAAATCTTTTCTTGGACAGCTCCTGCTTGCTTCTGCAGTGCTCTCAGAAGCAGGAGCATTGGCACGTGGTGACATGACCAGCTCTGCTCTACCATTAAATTACACTATGAGACGCACTAAAATTGAAGGCTGTAAAATTCCCTCCTTTATAAAAAGCCATATCCTACAACCATGTGTGTACAATTAGTGCGTACTGCCAGGTTGTTAGGAACACTAAGCAAATGCAGAGAAAAGTTGATTTTTGGACCCAGCTGGGAGGTGAGTAAGATCCATGAGTGCATAAATTAAAAAGACATGCCGCGGTAAAAAAACCCCACACAAACATAGATTTGGTGTTTTTGTCTGACATAAACACTGCTGAGTGGCCTCGGCTCCAGACCATACTGAGCAAGGAGGCCTGTAAATAAAGCGCTTGTTTTTTTGCAAAAGGTGGATGAATCTCCTCAGTCTGCGTCCTGTGGAGATGACATGGCAGCCAGGCAGGTACAAGATTGAACGTGAGGTGAAAACACTTCTTGACCGAAACAACCCTCTTGTCCCATCGATACGTGGCCTGAATCTAGATCACAGCATGTGTGCAGAGGTTGGTAAGTTCTTACCATCTGGTAAAAGTGCTGAAATTTATTTGTAGCATAAGACACAAGAGGGAGTTATTTGCAGAACTGGTAAACAAGAGGGCACATCTTTCACCTGCTGGGGTGGACATTCCCACCCCTGGTATCACAAATGGCTCTTCTGCCCTTGCGCCTTGGCTGAGCCCAGGTAAGGCACTGACTGCTGCTTTATGGCCTCCGGGTGAAGGTGCCAGGGACCTGTTTCCTTCTGCTGCTCTCTCCAGTTGTCTTGCTTTGGTCTGCCTCTACCTGAGAGGTCAAAACCCTCAACTGAGGCACAGGTGATGCTCAGGAAATGGTGAATGCCGTTTACTTGTCCTACCCCCACATCAAAACCCAAACCCTATGGCTTACCTCTGTCTGGGATAAGGGCTGCTGGGGTCGGAGGGGAAGGGGCATTGTCCAGATGCAGCAGGAGCTGCAGGTCCTGGGGCGGTGACATGTCCTCTCCTGCCTTGATCCCCCTGCAGATACGGTCCCACCAGCAGTACTCACGCTTACTCCGGACGGCACGCTCCGTTGGAGACCTGCTACGGCGGAGCACGCTCCGCGCCCGGTGTCGTGCCTTGCTGCCAGAGTGCTGTGCATGGGGGAAAAACCCTCAGTACTGGGAGCTCGTGAGACTGGGACCGAATTCCTCGTTCTGCTTCTCACGAGACTCCGGGCCAGATAGGCATGGTCTGAAGGTTTTTATGAGCTTGCAGATACTCATCTATGCTGAGAAAAATGCCTGGCTAGGGACTTCTGGATAGTCTCACCAGGAAACTATCAGCCTCTTTAGGGCCTGAGATGCCTTTTTAAATGCCAGTCTTTAAGTCTTTGTGCTTCAGCTCCTTTTATGAGTATGATTGCAGCAATGGCTGTAAAATCCTTAGATGCTCCATAACACATAAATGGAGAAACCTAGCTTTGTTTCCTTACACTGCCCAGCATGAGGAAGGTAGGAAACTTTTTTTTAAAAAAAAAAAATTTGGACAAGCTGAGTTTCCTTGCTGTAAAAGGGCTGATTTGTATGAGTGGTTGTGGGGTTATACCAAACAGAGTTGGACCAAGGCCCCAAATCCCAAACGTGCAGAGCTTCTACAGACCCTGAGCCCAAATAAATGAACCAAATAATATGCAAGGTGTGTTGTCCCCATCCATCTGACTGTCTGTCACCTCTTCCAGAGCCAGGTGCTCCTGTGCCAGGAACTTCCCACTTTGCCTGTTGAAAATTACTCCAAAATCTGCCAAGAAAAAGCACAACATCTTCCTCCCTCTGTCCACGCAGAGTGTAACAACCAGCCTCTGCCGGCAGCTGCTGGCAGAAGCGAACGATGATGACCAAGGCAATCAGCTCAAAAGACCACGTACCTATCTGAGAGAAATCTGCATGTACTGGGCAGGTGCCTTGAGTGATTCCCGACTTTTAGGTAATTATCTTTGCGGTTCTGACATTTAGCGCTTACTAGATGGGTACAACTAAAATCTTTGTGATAATTGCGAAGTGTTGCAATGACTTTATATAACAAAACAGATGTAAAAGCAATTTTGGTCATAGAATTGAACCTTATTTTATGATTTATAGTCACATTTTTTTGAATGAACAAGTACCGGGTTTTAGTATCCTGTAGCATCTCATTTCACTAGCCTCATTAATTGATTTTAATAAGGGTGCTATAAAAATGGAAAATTCTGTTTATAGATATGAATATAGGCACAGAAAAAATGTTAGGAAAACATATACCTACTTCTCTCCTGAAGTATGAACATGTACTATCTTAAGCAACATATTTACTGCAAGCAGAAGAAGGATGAGCAAATGTTTATTGCTTTTATCAGCACTAATGCAAAGTCCCTTTGGTTATTTCTTTAATCCAAACAGCTTCCTGGTAGATCCAAGATGTGAGGCCTTTTTGTAATGACTTGGCAAGAGAAAGGGTCCAGAGCTTCTCTGCAAACACAATTAAGTTGTCAAAGACAAGTCCTCTATTTGAATTAAAACTATAAATCTTTCATCTGCACCTACTCTACATCAAATAGCAGGAAAGAGGCCCTCCTATCTAACAGTCTTAATTACCAGGGCACTGCAGCCTTTGAGCATGACAGAGCCAATGATAGCTGACCTTGTGCTCCAGCCTCAGAGTGGGATCAACGTGATGAATGGGAATCCCCGCCTGAAATATCACAGCAAAAGGAACAGCCTCAGATGGCAAATTAAGTGCCTAACACACTGTTGGGTCTACACAAATATATAATGCCCTTTGCTTTGATCAGCTTATACTGGAATGAGCAGTACTTTGAAGGCTTCAGTGCAAACATGTCAGGCTTTGCCTAGCAATGACCAACCCTTGCCTAGCAATGACCAGCCCTTGCCACCTCCTTTCCGACACAAATGCATGGCGCGGTGATGGCTTTTGCCCACTCCGATGCCACTGCTAGTTCTGTTGCACCTGGGCATCGTGGGTCTGTTAGGGTTTTTGCTAATACTCCCACAAGATTCCTCATGGCCCAGAGTAGGCAAGATAACTGTGGATCTCCAGGGAGAACAGGAGTTATAGGCTTTATTTTCCTTTTCACAATACTCAGGTAGCAGATGAGTCAAATATCGTGGCAGCTGGGTGTTCGGTTACCTTAGAGCAACAGTTTCTGCGCTGTGTAGTGTGGGTGGTGAGCAGCCCTCGAGGTCCACAGTGGGCTCTGTCTCCTATTCTGAATGTTTTCAGCTCAGAGTTTGTGAAGAAGAGCCATGGTGGTCCACGAGAATTACTTGTAGTAATTAGTTGGCCTAAAACTTGGCAAATCAGTGCCTCAAGGCAGGGCCACGCTTCCGAATGTCATCTCTGAAACAGCTATGTTTTAGGATGGGGCAGACACATCTTCTGGTGTACAGATGCGACCTCTTTGTCCTTCTGAGACATATCTGAAACTTTTTGACTCTAAGCACTGTATTGACTGCTACTGAACATTTCCTTCCTTTTTTTTTCCTTCCTTACTTTTGTTTTCTGTCTTAAGGCTTCATAGTGTATTCCCTCCACTAATGGGTCTTGCTAGCTCAGTTCTTAACTGTGGCATGCAGAATATACCTTGCTGTTTGACTAGCAGCATCAGTTATGAATGAATAGCTGCGTATGCTCTGTAGAACAGCCCATCTCAGGTGTGGCATATCAAATACAGAACATAAAATGTTTTAACTGAAAATACATAGAAACGCCCCTTCCTTTTTTTTCTTTTTTCTGCACAAAAACCTTTCACAGGAAAGGTGTCAAGAATATGCACATTTGGTATCACAAAGCTACCAAAAATCTACTGGTGAAAAACCTCCGTAGCAAATGTATTACCCTGGTAGTGAATTCTTCAAACGACATTTTCCACTCTAAATTCCAGAGTGTGAACACAAAAATTTCTCAGCACAGAATATATTTGTGCAGGTGAATCAGCTACACTTAAGTATTACAATCTTATTGTATTAGGTTTCTATGATTAATATAATACACTATCTTGTATTATAAAAAAAATCTCTGTGTATATATATATATATGCATATATGTGCTTGTCTTTCTATATTCATATTTGTTCTATTTGACAAAGAAATAAATCTGCATTTAGTCTTATGCATGGTAGTAACTATGCTTGCCAAAAAAGGATTTGAAATTCCCAACAAAAGCACATTAAAGCAATAAGAAAAATAAAGACTATAAACACTGGAGAAAAATTATTTGAGGCATATTTTGAATCTGCAAGGCTGCCAGATTGTACCCACTGGCATTACCCCCATGCCAAAAGGGAACTATTCAGCTTGAGAGCAGACAGGAACAAAAAAAGAAAGGTGATGGTGAAGCCTGTGCTGTCAGATCTGCACCCTTCACATATTCCTCAGGAGCTGCTCTGTCCACCTGCTAAGTGTTTAGTCAGTCGTGGGTGGGGAGTTGTTGGTTGCTCCAGCACTCTCCCGGAGGGAGGCGTCTCCTGATGGATGCTGCAGGTCTACAGCCAGAGGTTAAAAGTGCAGGAGAGGTTGTGAGATTCAAAATGTATAGCCAGACTGACTTGCTTTGAGGAAAAATGATGTGACTATGTTTTAGGGTTATAGACAGATCAGGCTTTCCCCTCCAGTGCAGTTAGTGGAGAAGCTTCATTTGCTTGACAAGCAAAAGGGTGTGGTGGGAATGCAAAAAACCTGATGGGAACGTACCCTTCCTGAATGCCTGGGAGGCCTGCCACCGACTTTATCACAGGCTGAATTTCACCCCGTGAGCTTGTATATTCTTGATACAGAAAGTGAATAATAAGGATGGGAATGGAGTATATGCAACCACATATTGCCAAAAAGGGACGCAATCTTAATAAAAGCAATCCACTTCTGGCAGGAGAACAGTTACTATGGAATTTCAAACAGGAAGTTGTGTAATTAACTGCACATTTCAGAGCTAAATACAATAAAAATACATGAAATAAGTGGCCCAGATCCTCAGGATATAAATGAGTAGGAATCCAATTTACTCTAATGCCCCAGTGGAACAATGTACGTTTATATTAACTCAGGTGATTGCTGTGTGCCCTATCCATGCAGCATTTGCAGGACATAAAACTTGCCCTGCTAGGCACAGCCTCACTCTCATCTGTATTGTGAAGGCTGTTTTATATTTTGTCTTTCAGTAGGCTTTTTCTGATGTTTAAAATTTAAGGGCTGAAACGGGAGAAGAGGAGTAACTCCACTTTGAAAGCATCCTTAAAGAGAATGAGCATGACTGAAACCGTAAAGCATGAACAGTCCTCTAGCATCCCTCAAACTCTGTGCATGGACACGTTTTTCCTTGCACTTGTTGTCCACATTGTACCCTCTGTACATAGTTTAGCAGGGTCTACCTGTTGTGCATGGACATGATCAACATTCAGTTTGTACGTGTTAAATGGTATTGCTTGTGTACGCCAACAGTTACTAAACAGAAACTGAACTGTCTGGGGACAACATTCCCAAACCTGTGCACACGCAATTACAAAGAAGGCTGAGATATCACAGTCAGCCCCAGTGGAGGTTTTATGCAAGGACTACTTTGATGACAGGTGCATTAGGAATATTTATGGAGTTATGAATATGCATGTGCCTGTATTTGCAAATATTTGGAGGTGCCATGTTTATAAATTGTCTTGCATTATGTACATTTCATGAGCATGTAAGTATTCTCCAACATAAAGGAAATTTCTCTCCCAGCTGTAGCTCTGAGCTGACTAATGTGTTTTGCACAGTATACAGAACTCTTCCACACAGATTGCAGGTGAGCTGCCATGCTTGCTTTCTGTTTGCCTTAGGGAAAAATACTCAAATAGCTGTAATTATTAAAGGTTATTATTCCTCCACTGAGTATGAATAAAGGCAATGGTGAGGCTGAGAACTGAAAAGTTACAGAGAGGATATGAGATAAGGAGATCTGAGAGGACTCCACGAAGAGGGACAGGCACTCATAAAAGGGCAGGCTTTGCTGCTATTTGACTACAGTCTGCACTCCTCTATAGTTTCCATGTGAAAGAATACTATTAAGAAAGAAACTGGAGAAGTGTTAATTTATTTGTTATTTAAACCCTTCCCTCCCTTGCACAAGCCCACACACAGTAAGTGTTTGAACAGAGGCCAAGACTCTAATCCAAGCATCCCTCACTGGACAGCATGAGATGAGTAGGAGGCCATGCTCGCAGGCCAGCGGACCTTGGGTCGCCCTTCTCCTCCCCTCCTCATAGCAACCAGCCAGGCTGCAGGGCATCAGCTCTGTCTCCAGTCACATGGGTGTGCACGGCGCAAGCAGTGGGTTTGTGCTAATCCAGCTCGGATGGGCTGAAATGTTGAGGGGCGACCTAATGCTATCAGCTTTTTGGATGGGTGTGAGGGGCCAGTAACTTCCAGCTACTGCGGGCAGCAGCAACCAGCGGGCAGAAATGAGAGCCGGGGTCGAGTTGTAGGTAGAGGATGTGTGACCACAGATGGGATGAATGCCCCTGAGGAATTTAAAGCCCTATACTAGAGTATTGAAAGAATATTTACTAAAATAATGCATCAGAAATCTGAGACGTAGCAAGGCTATGGTTCAGGCTGCCTGAAAAGCCTTAAAAATGCAGAAGGAGGGTACTCTGGCTTGTGCGAGCAGCCGACACACAGCATGGAGACCCAGTCATTGGCAGTCATGACAGACAGAGCATGAACTCTGCCAAGAATGGGGTCTGGTCTAAGCTAAAGTATCTTATTCCCCAGGATTAAAATGACTGGAACAAATGTAAAAGCAATGATGATTTTCACAAAGCTCCAAGCAAATACTTCAGAGGTAGGCAGTGGGAGGGCAAAGGGTTAAAAAATAAACCGACCTTAGTTATCTTTTGCTTAAAACTGGCTATGACTGAAATTGGAAACCCAGACACACGATCACAAGGATATTACTGTGATGTTTCCATTTGCAAGGTAGAAGCCTTATAGAGGTAGGATTGTGTGCAGAAAATTTCCAACCTATTCTGTATGCTCAAGAGATACTTACAATTTGGCTGCACGTCAGAAAAGCAGTCAAGCTGTACAAGAAACCCTTTAAGGTTTCACTCAGCACTGTGTACTGTTGTGTTCGGTGCCCCGAGTAGAGGTTTTATTAGAGCTACGTACTTTGTGAAGCAAAGTTTGTCTCACCTCTTGTCTTTCACTGTGATTGCAGAGGAAAAAGTGATGGGCAGCCAGAAGAAGCTCTGCCCTGCTGCGGTCCTGGGGATACGCTCTTGTCCTGGATCCCCAGATCACAACAGGTAAGGATCGAGTCTGAGCAGGACATTGTGAATTCAGCATGGAAAGCCATTTTACTGCAAGCATTTCTTGGGCTTCTCTTTGATGGCTTATGGAGTTCGTGTGTTCAAAAGTATATTGTCTGTAAATTAGAAAATGGGTAAGGCTCACTCAGTTACTGTTAATCACTACAACCTTTACAGCCGCACCAAGCAACCTGCAGAAACCATGCTAGCCAACAGAAAAGTTACTGAGTGAAGGGAAAATGAAAAGTTACCTGGCTGTCTGTTAAAAAAGATGAGTTACCCTGGCAGCCTGCTTTGGCTCTGTGCTTAGTGAGACCCATCTGTTCTGAGGAAGCTGAGAACATTTGAAGTAAAAGCATTTGTAATCTCAAAAACTCCTTTACACTTTAAGGGCAAAAAGTCAGATCTTACTTCAAAAGATCTCTGTCCCCAGAGTCAGAACTTGAGTCTACCTAAAGGACATTTGTCATCTCATACTAAATGCCCATACCTCAGCAATGTCCACTCAGAAAAATTGATTAGATGCAATTGGATCCAGGTGAAATGGGCAAATCACCTGCGATTCCCCTTTTCCATTACTTATTCTTTATTACATCTCTTTTAGAAAATAAAACTTTATTTAGTACCTAAACAAACTTTCAGCTACAGCTGTTAGCCAAATTTGGGAATACATACAGTGACGAGTGGAGTCCCTCAGGGGTCCGTACTGGGTCCGGTGCTGTTCAATATATTTATCAATGACATGGACAGCGACATCGAGTGTACCCTCAGCAAGTTTGCAGATGACACCAAGCTGAGTGGTATGGTCGAG